>ERZ795060.144-NODE-144-length-103129-cov-14.046520_pt1 | contig 103129 bp, 77 predicted proteins | sample MGYA00375144_ERZ795060 | MGnify/ENA primary metagenome ERZ795060 (study PRJEB30189, sample SAMN05720157) | activated sludge metagenome | isolation source: anaerobic digester from wastewater treatment plant | place: Japan | collected 2015-05-15 ...
GTGGTATTGATTTTTAGTAGTTATTGATGAATTGTCTTATTTCAGAAATGGTAATAGGTATAATTTTGTTGGGCAGAGTATCGAGATATGTGTTTATACGAAATGTTTGAATGGAAATGTTGGGATTTGTTTCTTTTACGTATGTCTTAATCTGGCTTGGTTTTATAAATTTTCCTTTTATAATTGGAGTTAGCCACTGGATAAGATATATTTTCATCTCGGGGTCATAATGAAACGGTACTATAAAATTCGGCAAATGTAATTTGTTTACTTCCTCATTTAACAGTTGTAGTAATGAAGATTGTATATAAGTTATAAGTTTATGGTAGAGAGCATCTTCTATAGGTTCAGAAGATTGTATTAAAAGTGCATAATGAATGGCTTTAGCCCGTTCCATAACAGAAGATAATGTTAAAGGGATTGTTTGAATATCATGAACCAGAATACCCTTTGGGAGTTGCTGGGTAATCCGTTCTTTAATTTCAGGGATAGGAAGCTCGGTATAGAGCCATGTTTCGAGATATTCTTTTATAACGGTTTCACCGACAGGGGCAGGTAGTGCCAAACTAATTCGTGCATGGGCATGATACCCAGATGAGTAAAGAACAGGAAGCTGAGCACGACGGAGGATGCGAATCCATGTGTTTTGGAATTCGAGATGACTGAGAAAACGAGCGGAGCCAATTTTAGACACGTTGAGAAGAATTCGTTGGACAGGTTTTTTATTCAAATAATCTACATTGGTTGGTAAAAGGTTTGTCTTTTCTGTTTTGGTAGTATCTGTTCGTTCTTTGTTTTGCCAATGGATACATCGCAACTCTTTCCACTTTTGAATACCACAAAGGTTGCATTGAGTTCCTCTACAATCATACGTGAGATTACCCCGTTGGGCATTTAGCCATTCTTTGTAAAGCCATTTTTTTTCAATTCCAGGGTCAATAAAGTCCCATGGAAATGTCTCTGTTTCTTCACGGTGGCGTAGAAATTCTTCTGCAGTGAGATTGTGTTCTTCTAACGCCTTGTACCAATATTCAATGTTAACATTATCGGATGATGTTTCTAACTTTGCTCCTAATCTCCATGCGGAAAGAATTACATTACTCGTTCTGCGGTCACCACGACTTATCAGTCCTTCTATAAAAGAAGATTCTGGCACATGAAAATTAATTTTTATTGCTTTATATTTTTTTAATTCTTTTAATATTCTCTTTTGTTTTTCTTTAATGTCATTTAATGAAATTTGTGGAGCCCATTGGAAGGGTGTCCAAGGTTTGGGGACAAAGGTTGAAATACCGAGGTGAATATGTGCAGAGGAGCGTATCTTCCTTGCTTCATGGAGGCATCGAACAGTTAAGTTAATTAATGCCTCAATGTCTTCATCTGTTTCTGTAGGCAACCCTATCATGAAATAAAGTTTCACATGTGTCCAACCTTTTTTGAAAGCGATGCGGATAATTTCCATTAAGTCTTCATCTGTTACGGATTTATTGATTACATTTCTGAGTCGTTCTGAACCGGCTTCCGGAGCGAAAGTCAGCCCGCTACGTCGTATTGGAGAAACAGCATCGGCTAAGAGAACGGAAAAGGAGTCCAAACGCAGTGAAGATAGGGCTACACTGGTTATTGTAGGGTTTGTCAATATTAACGTGTCATTTAGCAATTGCTCTATTTGAGAATGGTCGCATGTAGATAGGGATACTAAACTGACAGTTTCTAATCCAGTAGTGGGAAGTAATGATGACACTATTGTTTGGACTTGTTCAGAAGAACGTTCGCGAACAGGTCGTGATATACAGCCAGCAAGGCAAAATCGACAACCATGAGTACAACCTCGCATGACTTCGATAGAAAGACCTTCATGAATTAAGGAGGTATATGGAACAATATATTTTGTGATGTAATTCTCATCGGTGAGTTGTGATGTCACAGCACGGTGAATTTTTTTTGATAGATTTGGAATTACACTACCATTTGGAGTTTCACTACATTGGTAAAAAGAAGGCACATAAACTCCATTTAATTGGGATAACCGTTCTAACTTTTCTAATCTCGTAGCAGATTTGGATTGTAATAATATGTCTGCTATGTGTAAGATAATCTCCTCTCCATCACCTATTACAAAGAAATCGATAAATGGTGCCATCGGTTCTGGATTAAAACAGCAAGGACCACCAGCACATATCAATGGGTCTTTTTCTGTCCGTTCTTTGGAGAGTATAGGTATATGGGATAGGTTCAGAATATTTAATACCGTCGTAAAAGTTAACTCAGATTGTAGGGTAAAGCCTATTAAATCCACAATATTCACAGAGTCTTTAGACTCCCAAAGGAAGAGGGGAATATTTTTTTGTCGGAGAAGTCTCTCTAAATCGGGGGCTGGAGCATATACACGCTCAGCCCAGATATGCGATTTTTGATTTAACAATGCATATAAGATATGTAGACCTAAATTACCTAATCCAAGTTCGTAAAGATCTGGAAAAACAAGGGCTATTCGGAGCTGTATGTTTTCAATATTCTTGTGGATAGCATTCCACTCTGTCCCTAAATATCGCGAAGGACGTTCTACTTGAGGAAGAATCTCATTCCAAAATACTTTTCGGTTTTCTGAACTATTTTTATGATTCATTATTTCTGATTTCTTGGAAAACTATTTAATAAAGGTATAACCTGCTGATTCGGTTTTGACCATATAATTCTACCGACAAGGACACACCCCTGAGCACCCCGCTGGCGTGCATTTTTAAACATACCCTCACCAACAGTAACCCATGTTTCCTCTGGAGATACCGCAGAAACACCGAAATTCCCCATCGTAGCCCCTCGTTCTGGAAACACAACTTTTTCGGTGCTTCTGACAACACACAAAGCATCAGGGTCAGCATTGACACGGGCTATGAATAACGGGGCACGATGTCGAATAATATGGTCGTTGTTCGCACCTTTTCGGGTATAAACCAAGAATAAGCCGTCACTATGAACTGCCCAGTGTTGTTGGGTATTGTAACTACCCAATTCAGTTCCATCATCAAACAGCCACGGTTTAATCGGCTTGTAATGTAAGCCATCTTCACTCCATGTTACATACCCTTTTTCATCATTACGTAATGTCAGATAGTATTTGTTCTTGTATTTAGCAAGAGATGGTTCACACATCCCACGAGGTATATTATGAGTAATAATATCACCATGTTCAATAAACTCTAATTTTTGACCATCAAACTTAAAATGAGTCACAGTTGCAGAATAATTCTCATTATTATCATCTTGAGTCTTGGCAAAGTATATAGGTAACAATATGGTGCCATCCTCATTAATAAGCCATTGTGTACAGCCAGGCATGATTGAGAAAGTATTTGTAAGTTCTCCACCTACCTGCAATGTAAGCCAATTTGTCCATCGGTTTCCAATTGGGTCATAAATGGCATAGGCACCTTCTACACGACGTGCACGGTCACGGACTTGATGTCCTTTTGAGTCATAACGGACACGAATACCAATAGCAAGATATTTTTTTGTTGGAGCATGCCAACCTGGAGTAACATCACAAACACTCGCAATGAGTCCATCATCTTCCTTTATCCAGTCTAATTCTGGAACGGGTTGAGGCGAAGTCCATGTTTTACCACCATCTACAGTTTGAGACGTATACATACCTGAATAATAATCGGACACTATCAGATGTTTCTGGAGTGTCATTAGTATAAGGGGATAACCATTATTTGTAATTATAGGAATTGTTGCTAAGCGTGGATGAAACCAGCAGAAATCATCTCCATCATAATTAAAGGCACATTGAGTTTCGATTTTGAAGCTAAGGTCTGTATCCTCCGCAAAAGGTTTTGGCATTACTAAGAAATAAAGAACTAAAAAACTAATAAGTAATATCATCTTTTGTCTCATAGGTTATTCCTTTTTATAATTTTTGTCTTTCATTATACTGAAAAATGGATTGCACGTTGGACACGTCGAGCAGGTCAGACGAGTCGGATAGAATTACTTCCTAAAAATTACATAACCTGTATATTATAGTTATTTCGGGGTAGGAACTTCTTCTGGTGTTTCAAAGGTAACCTCTTTCTGTGTAGGTTTCCTTATAGGTTGAAAATCACATTTTTCACTGTCACAGTAAAGGTCTTGTTGTTCCGTCGTCATAATTTGGTGGAATTGAATAGGTTTAAGGCGAGAGACAGCCTTTTCATAAATTTCTTTTGTAATTTCCTGATAAGGAGCCTGTGGATAATTATGTTCCTCAAGAGGGAGGAAGCTTATGGACTTTAATCGAGTTTCATAGAGTTCGAGGATGTAAGGAATGTCTTTTGCCTCTTCTGGTTTGAAGGTAATAGTTGCACTTACTTGATTATCAGCCCAGTAATATTGCATTTGTGCTACATTCTCGACCTGTTCCCAAATAGAGACATCACGTTTGGACCGTGAAAAATGAGGTTGGTGCACAGGAAAATATACTACTAAGGTGTTATCCCCATAAACAGATTCTTCTATTCGATACCCCGCTTTGCGAAGTGGTTCGACCAGGGGACTGGTTTTATCAATACGAATAGTGCGATAGTAATATTCAGCATGAGGATAATGGATACCAGGTGTAACCCCAGGAAGTAGAGATACGGTTCCGCTGGGTTTTACACTGGTTTTCTTTATACTCTCAGGAATACATAGCCAGCGAGAATATATTCTATCAAGTTCACAAATATATTTGTAACCACTATCACACCAGCGGAAATGTTCACGTCTACCATGTCTATCAAAATTCTCAACAATACCAGATTGAGATAAACCTATCCGACGGTTTCGAAGCATAATAGCATTGGTGCGTTCGTTATGAGTAGGGATTAGGGTTACAGTTTTGGCGTAGAGGTATGCATATTTCAATGTCCTACGGTACTCTTCAAATGAGGCGTGACGTGATGGAAAGGTTTCTACAAGATTGCAAATTTCAAATGATTCAAGGCTTTGCTCAGCACACGGATTTGTTCCTGCCACATTTTCATCGATCCAGTTAGGACCATCTTTCAGCCTTCCATAAGCACGTGCATTTTCAAGCCAGAAATACCCTGGTTCACCATTAATTGATGTTTGTTTTCCTGTCTTATGGTAATTCATTCCTTCATGAGCAATGACACTATTATTGGATGCCCATCGCCATGCCATAAGACGGTCTTCGTGCAATTTAGGGTCTTTTAAGGTTAGATACTCATCATCATCTGGGAAACCCAATACCAATTCGGCAGTACGACGGACTCCACCAGAAACGACACATTTACCAATAATATTCATTAGGTCTGTTATATCTGTTGAAGATATACGTTGTCCGATACGTGGTTGAAGAACAATATCAATATTCTGCACACATTCAATTAACGGACCCGGACCGGGTGCAATCCCGCCAAAGGTACGAATTGGCGAGCCCATTGGACGAATCTGGGAATAATCAATTTTGGAAGGTCTTAACCCTTTTCCTACATACGAATTCAATATTACGCGGATTAAATCGACCCAACCTTCTTTCGAATCATCTACAACGTGAATATACTCACCTACCTTCGGTTTCTGAATCACTACTTTATTAGCACCTTTTGTATCAAAAGCGACACCAACCCCTAACATTGACATATCCATTAGGAAACAGAACGGTTCGGCAAAATCCATCTCTATATCTTCTGTTGAGACAAAGGCACAATTATTAAGAGCAGCGGAACCACGAATGTAGATATAATCTGTGCCCATCATCCATAGTCCACGGCCTGGAGGTAGAAATTTAAATTCCCACATTAATCGAAACATTTCTTGAGCAGAACGCTGTGCCTTGTCAGGCTTCCATGGAAGTTTTAAGTTAAGACAATGGTTCCATTGGATGGTATAGCACCCCTCAACAACACGGCGAATCGTTTCCCAGAATTCTTCGGTTCGACCACCACTTTCAGGAACAACACGTGCATAGGTTCTTTTATAAGTGATATACCCCAAAGGACCCCAATCTGGTTGCTTATCCTTGTATTGGTTGATAAAATCCTCATCTAATTTGAATCTCTCACGAATCGGAAACAGCATGAGTTTCTCCTTCTTGTTTTTTAATTTATATTTTTAATTAAATTTAATTTCAAAATATACAATACTAAAGTATTAAACTTTTTTATGTTTTGTTTTAACCCATGGGATGTTATTTACCATCTCAACCTCATAATCCGAAAATATATTTGGGTAACGGTCCTTGACAATAGAAAAAACAAGACTAAATAGAAGTCTTATTTCTTCTTCAGCACCTGGGTCAGTTCGTTGTTCAATAACATGTCTCAAGGTGCGTAAATTACACGACCAACCGATAGTTGTTGCGACACCCATCGGTGCAATGCGACGGAGTCCCGAGGTTATCTGCTTTTTTAATTCAAATGGATGTTTATCTAATTCAAACAGGTCTGATAATTCCTTCTGAAGTCGTTCCATTTCCTCTACTGTGCGGACAAAAATTTCCATGCCTTTCTCATTCTCTCTTATATGTGTTGGAATATACATTGAAAGTGTTTCAAGACGAACGAATCTTAGTGACTCCTGAGAAATAGCTGTGCCAGCACGGTGACGAACCAATTCATGGGTAACAACACGGCTCACATCAGCAAAAATGAAATTTAAATACGCATGCTCCAAAACGCTACCATGCCCCACTTCGATAATATGCTGGATATACGGTTTATTACCTTGACGAACCTTGGTAACATTCGGATTTAATCCTGGCTCAAAAGAACGATAGCAAAGTCGACCCATGACTTCCACTATCTTTTCGCTATCACTGGGAGCATCAGTATTCCAATCAGAGACACCAAGATAGTCAAAATATGCCTTTAATCCTTCATTATTAATTTTTGTTTCGCCTACAAGAAAAACTTTTGGTTCGACAGATTTCATTAAAAACACCCTAAATTTTAATTTCTATTAATGTAATGCCTAAACATTTTTATTATAGCATTACGTTTAAATATAACTAAAATTAAAATAAAAGTCAAATTTTAGAACAATTTGCTATTAGCATAATTATTATTAAAATTTTGAATGATATACAATAAGAAGTAAAATTTTGTTTTAACTGAATTAATAGCATACTATATATAGCATACTATTTTTTAAATATACATTATATAGACTTTTCATTTTCATAAGTTTATTTTAAGAAGTTTACATATTTTGGAAATAAAAAATTTTTTATTTTTTATTTGTACTCAATCCCTCATTTTATCAATATCTATTTAATATTACCCTTAATATATAATTTTTGCTCATAAAATCTTCACCATTTGGTTTTTTATCTTTAGCCTTAAAAATTACTATATATTGCATTAATAGTAAATATTAATCAATATATAGTATACTTTCGCTAAAAGTTATATTGAAGAATTAAAAAAAGAAGGGTAGGAATTTTATTTTTTATTAACAAAAAAGGTAGATGAAGGTAAAAAATGTTTTAACGAAAGGTACATAAATCATATAAAAATAAAAATCTTTTAGTTTATTTATAATTTAATCATTAATATCGATAGTGAGTAAATTATTCATGATAATAAAATATTCAACTCTTTTTTTCTGTTCTCTCCATCCCATATTCATGTATTCATAAATTCCTTTTTAGTTTTTATCTTGTTCAGAGGCATTTGTACATAAAAGTTCTTGATTTGAAAATATATGGATTAACATTTTATTTTGTATGTTGATTTTATTATGAAGTTTTAATTTTAATTGGAGGGATTTTAGGTGAAAAAGGTAATCAAGTATTCAATAATTGGAATTCTGTTGTTTCTTCTTATTGCCTGTTTATTAATAGGTGGCTTCCTATTTTTCCACTTATACTCAGCGGTAAACTATATGAAGGCTTATTCGCCTAAGACTTCGGGTACCATTCAGCTTTCAGGAGTTCATTCAGAGGTCGTTATTAAACGTGATGATAATGGTGTTCCTCATATTGTCGCTGGTAGTGAGGAAGATGCATGGTTTGCGTTAGGGTATGTAATGGCACAAGACCGGCTATTTCAGATGGATTTCTATCGCCGATTATCACAGGGTAGAATTTCTGAACTGGTAGGTCCATTGGCTGTTAAATATGATAAGGTGTTAAGGACTTTTCGACTGAGAAAGTACGCGGAAGAAGTATTAGAGAAATATGCTGATATTTATAAGCCATTACAAAAACCATTTGATTCATTTTTAAAAGGTATAAATACTTTCATAGAAAATGAGCCATTACCGCCTGAGTTTCGTATTTTAGGGTATCAGCCTGAACCATTTACAGCGGTAGACTGCTTGACTACCGCAATGATAATGCCGATTACTTTTGCAGATGGATTACGGCATGATTTAATGAACCTTGTGTTGAAAATGAAATATCCAGATGAGGATTTTTCAATTCTTTCGTGTGGTTATCATCGTGAAAAACCAGTAACTATTATGGAAACAATAGAGGAGGCAGAGGAATATTTAAAATCTCAGGGACGTGATTTGTCTAATTGGGGACTACCAAGTGCCAGTTTACAACCGCCCGTCAAACGAGAGACAATAGCATGTTTAGAGGAATTTACTTCAACTTGGCAGGATATAGTCGAGTTCATGGGAATTCATTTAGGAAGCAACTCTTGGGTTTTAAGTGGGACAAGGACACAATCTGGTAAGCCTATTCTTGCAAATGACCCACATATTGGATTTCTACAACCTTCGGTCTGGTATCAAGCCCATTTAGTTTACGAAAATTATGACCTATATGGGTTTTATTTTCCCTTAATACCCATCCCATTAATGGGGCAAAATCTGACGTATGCCTGGGGATTGACTATGTTTGCAAATGATGACCATGACTTATATTTAGAGATATTCAAGCCAGACGACCCAGGTAAAGTAAAATATCGTGGGGATTGGGTTCCAGTCATAGAGGAAACAGAGACAATTCAGGTACGATTTGGCAAACCAGTTACATTTAAACGACGGGTGACCCCTCATGGAGTTGTCGTTACAGATGTTTATCGGACATTACTAAATTACTACGGGCCGGAATTGTCGTTATACTGGGTGTGGCAGCATGTGCCCTATACAGATTTAATGGCATTTTATAAGATGAGCCATGCTCAAGATTTGAATTCCTTCCAGGAAGGAGTGTCTTTAATCACCTCTCCTGGCATTAATGTGTCGTATGTAGACAAAATTGGAAATATTGCATGGTGGGCAGGAGCAAAGATACCTATTCGGCCTGAACATGTAAATTCGAAGTATGTTTTAGATGGGGCAAGTGGTAAAGATGAGGTATTAGGTTATGTACCGTTTGAACAAAATCCACATTTAATCAATCCACCGTGGGGATATATTGTTACCGCAAATAATCTTTCTACAGTAAAACCAGTCGGTGAGGTAGAAGAATTGCAGGGATATTGGGAACCATCAGACAGAGCACAACGGATGGAAGAACTTTTAGAAAAACGTTCTGATTGGACTATTGATGAATTAAAGGAGGTGCAATTAGACCATACCTCCGTGCCAGGACCGGCGATAGTAAAAACGATGGTGGAACTATTAACACCCAAAAAAGGAGATATGTCAACATTAGAACAGGAAGCGTTTGAGAAATTAAGTACATGGGATTATCAATTTGATACCGAGAGTTTGGGGGCATCTATCTTTACTGTTTTTTGTGACGCTATTTTACGTAACCTTCTTATTGATGACTTGGGTAAAGAGATGTTACGTGGATATAATACCGTGGCAGACCGTTGGAGTTTCTTTAAGTATGTCATCCATGACGATGCTTGTTTTCTATGGGATGACCGTTCAACACCCCAAACGGAAACCCGTTCGGATATTTTCTTCCGTGCTTTTAAGGAAACGGTAAAAGTCCTTAATAAGAAAGCTGGTAAAAATATCTCGGGGTGGAAATGGGGCAGGATACACACTTTGGAGTTTCATCATCCTCTCGGATATATCCCATTTTTAAGGAAACTGTTTAATGTGGGTCCATTCCCATGTGCGGGCTCTTATCATGTCGTTAACAATATGCCATATATTGCTGGGACATATAAATATGAAGTTGTTGCAGGACCTTCGACACGACGATTAATCGACTTTGCCAAACCTGATTTTGTCCTTGAAGTATTACCTACGGGTAATTCTGGTATCTCGAACAGTAGATGGTATCGTAATCAAGCGGAACTATTTATACGGGGCAACTACCGTGAAGCACGAATAACAACAGAACAAATCGACGCAAACACAGTAGATAAATTAGTTATTAAACCAAAGTAAGAATATTTTATTGGGAACTATCTGGGTAATTTTTTTAAGGGAGATTTATAAAAGCACGGCAAGGTGCCCCATCTGAATCCACAATAGCAAGGGGAAGAACCACAAATTCATAAATACCTTCTGGAATTCTTTCTAACCGTAAGCCTTCTACAATAAAAACATTATTTTTCAGCAATATTTCATGAGTGGGTTTAGACTGTCTATAAGGTGCAATAGAAAGATAATCAATTCCAACAAGACGAACTCCTTTATCAACAAGCAACTGGGCAGTATCAGGAAGTAATGCAAGAAAGTTTGTGAAGAAATCCCCATTTGTTGGAAGGGTAGAATTTTTAGTTTTGAATAAGACACGAGGGAGTAGTTCTATCCCCTTCAACCTTTCTGCATTAATATGTTCATCATATTTCCATTCTATAACCTGCACCTGTCCAAAATAAATAGATGGGTCAATCTCATGTAACTTTTTACCGTTATCAACAAAATGCCATGGAGCATCACAGTGAGTACCAGTATGTGTAGACATATGTAAGAAGGAGGTATTTGCATTTGCACCATTAGAAATTCTGCGGTCTGGCTCAAAGCTGAAATTTAAATCCCCAGGCCAAACAGTCATTCCGAGCTGTAATGGGATACTTACATCAATCCACGGCATAAGCTTTTCCTTTTCTTAAATTTATTTTTTTATTTTATATTGTTTTTCATTTATTGAATTTAATTATAAAATTATTTGTGTTTGTGATAAAATTTAAGTAGTTAAACCTTATTTTATTAATTGTTATATATAAAACGTTGTTTAACATAAAAGAAGAGGAATTTAAAATGCCCGAGTTATTGAAGATTTTAGGTTATGCAGTAAAGGTAGGTGCTTCTGATATTCACCTTACAGTGGGAAGTCCCCCTGCGGTTCGTATTGATGGTGAGATTCGATTTATTCAAGCGGATCCACTTTCACCAGCGGACACACAATCGTTTGCAGAAGAAATGCTCAATCCAAAACAAAAGGAGCATTTTTTCGAAACAGGTGATTTCGATATAGCGTATAGTGTTTCTGGCTTAGGTCGGTTCCGTGTAAATTTGATGAGGCAAAGAGGCTCCATTAGTATAGTAATGCGACATGTAAAGGGAAAGATTTTAGATTTTGCAAGTTTAAATCTACCACCTGTGCTGGAGAAAATTGCCAACTTACCTCGAGGTTTAGTACTTATCACGGGAACCACAGGTAGTGGTAAATCAACGACGCTTGCCTCTATTATCGACTATATCAATGAACGAAAACGCCTACACATCATTACATTAGAAGACCCAATCGAATTCTTGCATACGAATAAAAAAAGCATTGTAAATCAGCGGGAAGTTTTCATTGATACTCGTGATTTTCATGTTGCTCTTCGCGCAGCAATGCGCGAAGACCCAGATGTTATTCTTATTGGGGAAATGCGCGACGGAGAATCATTTCAAGCGGCAATTTCCGCAGCAGAAACAGGGCATCTTGTTTTTACCACGTTACACACGACCAATGCTATGTTGACGATTGACCGCATTTTAGACATGTTTCCTTCCAATATGCATGACCAAGTGCGTAATCAGATTGCCCTACAGTTAAAAGCTTGTGTATCACAACGACTTGTCCCATCTATCGACGGTAAAGGACGAGTTCCAGCGGTAGAGGTACTGCTTAACAATCCTGCAATTTCCCAATTAATTCGCGAGAACAACGTAAAACAAATCCCATTAGCCATCGTTAACGGTGCAGATGATGGGATGCAGACATTTAATATGAGTTTGGAAGACTTAATACGTCGGAAACTCATTAAAGAAGAAGACGCCATGTGGAACTCAGATAACCCCGATGAACTGAAAATGATGTTGCAGGGTATTAAATTAAGTCAACAACGAGGTGGAATTTTAAGAAAATAATATTGAGGTAATAAACAATTTTTGTACTCAAATTATGGCTATAAATTTCACAAACACAAAAGATACATTTTTTTATATTTTTTTATTAATATATAATTGATTATTATTGAATAAACTTATAAATAAAGAAAGAAGGTCTTTATGACGAATTTATTTGAGAAGAAATCTTTTTTAAAAGGGTTGCTTTTTGTTATTTTAGTAGTTACTTTCCTTGGGCTTAATGGGTGTTCTTTACATTTAATCCATGTCTATCTGACGTGGCAGAATGACCCTCATACAACTATGACTGTCAATGTCCAATCTTTGGGCAAGGATTACCCTGTAGAGGTTTTGTATGGACAGGAAAGTTGTCAAGGGAAGCCTGAGTTATACCCTCATCAAACGGTTGGAACTTCAAAAGAGATTCCTGGTGTAGAACCGAAAAGAACAATTCATACTTTTGAATTAACAAATTTGAAACCAGGTGAAATGTATTATTTTGTATTGAAAACGAAGAAAGGAACGTATTCGTCTGAATATAAGTTTCGCACTGTTCCTAATGATGGTTCACCACTTCACTTCGTTATAGGCGGAGACATGGGCATCTTGCCTGCGGCACCAAAATTACTCCATCAAGCAGGAAAATTAAATCCTCAATTCCTTGTAATTGGTGGTGACATCGCTTATGCGAATGGTGATGTGAAGAATGATTGGATATGGGATATTTGGTTTAATAATTGGGAAAAACACATGATAACAACGGATGGGTGTTTAATCCCTATTATTGCAGGTATTGGAAATCATGAAGTAAATAAGAAAGAGGCATCGGTACCGCAAGAGGAACGTGCTCCATTTTACCTTGGTTATTTTGCACAAGGTGGGAAAACCTTTTTTATGCGTCATTTTCATCCTTATCTCTCTTTGATTGTTTTAGATTCAAGTCATATCGTTTCAGTAGCAGAACAAACGGAATGGCTACAAACATCTTTACAGGCGTCTGAACAGTTCCCATTTATAATTCCCGTGTATCATGTTCCATTATACCCGAGCCATAGGCCATTTGATGGTGGCGTTTCTGTGGAGGAAAGGAATCTTTGGCTTCCCTTATTTGATGAATACCATGTCCCTGTCTGTTTTGAAAATCATGACCACACGTTCAAACGGACAAAACCGATGCGGAACAATCAGCCAGATGAAAATGGTACTATTTATTTGGGAGATGGGTGTTTTGGTGTAAATCCGAGAGAGATTAAAAATGCTGGATTAGGGTATTTAGAGAAAGCGAGTAGTAAACGGCACTTTTGGTTGGTGGAGATAAATGAACATGGTTTAAATGCAAAAGCCTATGATGAGCATGGTGAAAACTTTGATGAAGTAAATATTTCACCTCGTTCCGTAACCAAAAGCAAATAATATACACAACTCATTTATTCGGGTAGTGGCTTATCTTTCGTTTCAGGGGCAAAAGGCAGGATTCCTAAACCTATCAGGAATACGATAGAAATCATTACACCTGCATGCCTTATGCCAAAGCGTTGAGCGAGAGTTCCAAATGTGTATGGTGCAAATGCAGAGATATACCGTGCAACATTGTAGCAGAATCCAACACCAGTGGCTCTGAGGCGTGTAGGATATAATTCGGGAAAATAAACCGCATAGCCAGAGAAAATAGCCAGCAACATAAATCCCATAGAGAAAAACAAAACAACTGCTACTGGGAATGAGTTCGTAATAATAAAGGTTAAAGGAATTACAATCAGGCAACCGAGTAATGCTAATGCGAATGCAATTTTCCGTCCTGACCGTTTTGCTACATACCCATAACATAAAGCTCCAAAGAAGCATCCCAAATTCTGAGCCATAACAGCCAAACTCACTTTTATTTCAGTTGCCTTCTTTAATTCAGGTAGATTTTCTGGGTTTAGAATTTTACGTAAGAGTTCTGCAGACCATACACTAATCCCCCAGAAACCTACAACACCTACAGTCGCCAGTACGATGCCGACAATAGTATTTCTTCGCCAGCGAGGGTCTCCAAATAGTTCACGAATCGAGCCTAATCCTTCTTCTCCTTTCTTGGCTTTTTCTTTAGCATCATGCCAAGACTGAGGTTCTCGGATATACCACAGAATAATAAATACTAACAATCCTGGTAGAATTCCAACCAGGAATACATATCGCCATACTGTATCTACTGAGGATACCATCGTTGTCATAGTAAGATTAATCACGCCAGACATGACATTGCCAATTGCAGACATAGATTGTAAGAAGGCAAGGGCGGTCGGTCTTGAATGGTCTGGGAATGTTTCAGCAACTAAAGCGGCACCTGCGGCAAACTCTCCACCAATTCCTAAACCTGTAAGAAATCGTAACACAACGAACTGAATCCAGTTTTGGGATAGACCACTTAACCCAGTGAAACCAGCATACATTAAAATAGTTATTGCCATTGTTTTGGTTCGCCCTAAACGGTCACCTACCATTCCGAAAAATAATCCACCAGTCGCCCAACCTAACATCATACACATTGTTGCCATACCGATATACCAGTTTAAGTCCGCCTCACTTACTCCATGCACTAAGGAACGCATTGCGGGTTGTTTTGCAAATACAAAAAGCCATTGGTCCATGGTATCAAACATCCAGCCCATAATCGCCACGGCTAATACGAGGTAATGATACCCAGTTAAACCCTCTGTCCAACGTTTTTGGGACATTGTGCTTTGCTCACTCATTTTGTCTGCTCCTTCATGATATTAATTAATTACAGTAAAAAGCCTTCTTCCATAAGAACTTAATCAAAATCATTTCATTGTACTAAATGCTCTTAAGTAAAATAAAAATGGTGATACTTATTTTCAAGTTTTAATTTGCAAATAAATAGACCACACCCTATCAATAAAAAATATCGTTCCTAATTAGCAGATTAGAATAAGAATTCGGGTTCTAAAATAGGCTGAAAATTTACATCCTTATCTGTAACAGGGAATGTAACTGCCTCAAAAACACCTGTTCCTGTTCTCATAACAGCACGAGCAGTACCAAGAACTGGAACCACTCCAAATAAGTAACCGAAAGGCTTCCCCTCTTTTAATTTTTTATCGAATGTTAGCGGTAATTCTGCCCAGCCAAACATTACATTTGATAACCCACGTCCTAATTTTGTTAATGATTTCTCAAATCTCGTGGGTTTCGGCAAATCTTCATCGGGATTATATTCCTGAGCCAAAAGCAAAATGGGTTGAACAAATACAGACACCAGAACACAGAAAACGATAACTCTTTTGCTCATCTTAATATCTCCAAAAGTATTAATTTAATTTTTTCAAATATTATCTATATAGTTTAACAAAAATAGCAACGATTGTCAACAAATTTCTTACTAATTTTTATCTTCTCTTTTTGCAATTCCCATCCATAAACCTAAAACACTAATGCAAATACCAACAATTAGAAAGTCATTTATTATTTTCTTTAGGCTATTTATGCCCATACTCTTTTCACATCCGCATGATGATTTTTCTTCATTTCCACTTCCTTCTCCTTCTGTTGTTCCTTCACTTGCCCCTTCAGAGGTGGAAATTAATGTATATTCTCCATTTTTTGTTACCGTTACGTTATCAGTCAAGATAACCTTTATGGATGCAGGTTTTGTCCACTTGTCTATACTTTTAAAGTCAATCGTATATTCTTCCCCAAGATTTAAATTTTCAACCTTCTCACCGCTTTTACGATAAATATTATCTTTTGTTAATTTCCACATGGCTCCTGCTTTTACAGCCTCTGCTGGTGTAATATTTACAATAAGTGAGCCTCTCTCTTCATACACACCTGCTGCTCCGTTAATAATCCCTGCTTTCAAATCTATTACTATATCATCAGGTACTTTCCAGCCTGGAATCTTTTTAAATTCGATTGTGTATATATCCGTAGGAACACTATCTTCTATCGCACCACTATCTTGCCATATCTCTTGTCCTACTCGACGCCATTTTGCACCTTCATCAACCGCTTTGGTTGGGAGTAATGTAACTTTTAATGAGCCTGTTAATCTTTCATAAATACCGTTTTCTGTAATAACATTCCCTTTTTCTATTTTGACCTCCTTGTCTTCTGGGGGTGCCCATCCTCTTATACCTGTTTTGAACGTAATTGTATAGGTTCCCTCGTCCAAGAATACTGTTTTGCCTGAGGAATACCAATCATCACTTACTCCTGATATTTGCCAACCTCCACCTAAATCACGAATTTCTGCTGGGTATAGATTTACCGTTAGGGCGGTGCTATTGGTTTGCGGATATCCATAGAAAGGTAAAAATAACAAAGTAATAAAGAAAAATATTCGCCAATATTTGTTCATATTCAAAGAACTCCTTTTGCTTACTAACTAATTATAATACCATTTAAGGAATACCAAAAAAAACTCTTACTCATTTTGTAAATCTATTTTTCTAATTATTAATAAAAATATCATGAATTGTCAACATTTTATATAAAAAATTATATTAATGCTTTCTATATTTCATGTCTTAATATAATATAATAAAACATCACTATTAAAAAACTTACACTTTTGTTAGTAGAAGAAGGACGGTCTATAAATATGGAAATGAATACCTATGAATCTGAGTTAAATCATTTTGATAAGGTGATTCGTAAAGAGAGTTTATTAAAATTAATTAGGGATAAAAATGTTAAAGAAGGTGCTAATAAACCTTTACGACTGTTTAATCTCCACTGTCATAGTTTTTTTTCATACAACGGATATGGTCTATCCCCGACTGCCTTGGCATGGAGAGCGTTACAAAATGATTTTTATGCGATAGGACTTGTAGACTTTGATGTGCTTGATGGTATAGATGAGTTCTTAGAGGCATGTTCTCTATGTAGGCTTCGTGGTTGTGCTGGTTTTGAAACTCGCATCTTTGTTCCACAATTTGCATCACTTGAAATTAATTCTCCTGGAGAGCCAGGCATTAGCTATCACATTGGGATGGGTTTCACTACCAAAGAGGTAAAGAAACCAGAAGTATTAACAAAACTGAAAAATCTTGCACAAACGCGAATACAAAAGATGTTACAGCAAGTAAACAAATATCTTTCACCCTTGACAATCGATTACACAAATGAGGTTTTACCCTTAACTCCTTGTGGTAATCCAACTGAAAGACATTTATGTACTGCTTATTATCAAAAAAGTCGGTCTTTCTTCTCATCGGAAAAAGATAGCCTCCATTTCTGGTCAGAAAAACTGAGATGTTCTATTAATGACATTGAAAATATTTTTCAAGACCCTGTCAATTTTCAAAATTTGGTTCGTTCACGGCTTATGAAATCGGGCGGGCCTGGCTATGTCCCTCCTCAAAAGGAAAATTTCCCTACATTGTTAGAGGTCAACGAGTTCATATTAGCAAATCACGCTATCCCTACCTTTGCCTGGCTTGATGGGACAAGCTCGGGGGAACAAAAAATTGAGGAATTACTAACTATCATGATTCAATCTGGTGTATGTGCTGTGAATATTATTCCCGACCGCAACTGGAACATTAAAGACCCTGAAATAAAGAAAAGGAAAGTTCAACATCTTTATGATTTTGTGAAACTTGCAAATGATTTATATTTACCTGTATTTATCGGTACAGAATTAAACGCCCCCGGACAAAAATTTGTAGATGATTTAGATACACCTGAATTAACACCTTTTTATCAAATATTTTTAGATGGTGTTCATATTGCTTACGCCCATACTGTTCTTGAAAAGACTGCTGGCATGGGCTTTACAAGCCCATGGGCACAGAATTATTTTGCGAATAGAAAAGAGCGGTATGAGTTCTTTAAGGAAATAGGAGAACGTTTATCACCTGTCATATAATCAATAAATGTATAGTATAAAGGATTAAACAAAGGAAACAACTAATTATGAGTTCAAACCCGATACCTCAACCACCACAGAAGAAGAGAATTAAAAAAAGAACCCTTTTGCCATGGTTATTAGGTGTTCTTTTTTGGTGTATTTTTTTATTATGGTACCAATACACCCCAAGTAACGATACTGTGGAATTCTTCTATTCATGCGGGCTTTACCGTGCTAATACTCTCATCTTTACCTTGCTTCAACAGACAACCACTCACTCTTTTGCAATATGGTTAGTTCCATCCTGTATCTTATTATTTCTCATTCTTTGGATAGCGAATTGGGTTTATATTCGTAAAAAGTTAAAAAAATCTCATTTTTGGGGAATCTTCTGGTTAATAAAATGGACATTTATCCTGAGTGGTTTTTTAACAGTGGCTTATTTAGGCTTATGGGGTGCTGGTTATCAACGGAAACCAATTGAAGAAAAACTTAGCCTCGAAATTGCAAAGCCAGACGAGGCAGAAGTGAAGAAAATAATGGAACAACTTCTATTTGTTATTGTAGATAATAATCTTCCGAGGGAACAGCGGAATCCTAAACAGAGTATCCAACAAATCTCAAAAACGATGCAGAAAATCGTAGCGGAATGGGATGAGATACCAATTTACCTTCCTTTACACGTTCGCAAAACACCACCAGGTATGTTTTTATTTAATAGCACATCTGGTATGTGTTTTCCACTTACATTAGAACCCCATGTTGACGGAGCCTTACCTCCACATGCATTTGTTGCAACAGCAAGTCATGAACTCGCACATATTGCTGGTTTCTGTGGAGAAGCAGATGCTAGTTTTGTGGGATATGTAAGTGCCCTACAGAGTGATGACCCTTTTGCTCAATATTCTGTAGCATTAGACATTTACGAACGGCTCGCATCATTTCTACCAGGAGAAGAACGAAAAAAGGCTATTGAACAACTACCGTCTGAAGCACAACAGGACTTAAAGGAAGAACGAGAAATTGTGAATAAATATCGTGTGAAATGGTTTTCTGAAATATCATGGAAGGCTTATGATAAATATCTCAAGTCGCAAGGCGTTAAAGAAGGTGTTCGTGATTACGGAAGGGCTACTAATTTATTCATTGCAGGTATTCGCAAGGGCTTAATCTCACTACCCGAAATACAGCAATACCAACCAGATAATACTCCAAGTTCGGAGGAAGCAATGCCAGTGGAAGAACAAAATCCAGAAGAAGAGGGCAACTCGGATATATAAACATGATATACTTAAAAAAATAATATACATTTTAATATTAAAAGGACATAATGTATGCCTGTAAACCTCGCTGTTTTATTGTCGGGAAGTGGAACAACATTGCAAAATTTGATTGACCGTATTAGAGAAGGCACTTTAGATGCAAAAATTAATGTTGTTATTTCATCCAAATCTACAGCATACGGATTGCAAAGAGCAAAACAGAACCAAATTCCTACAGTTGTTATTCGACCAAAAGATTTTCCTGATTTTCAAACTTTTAATCAAGAATTATGGAACACTATCCGCAGGTATTCAGTAGACCTTGTTGTTTTAGCAGGCTATCTTTCACTTATTTCTGTGCCTGATGATTTTAGAAATCGCATAATGAATATTCACCCTGCGTTAATCCCTGCTTTTTGTGGGAAGGGTATGTATGGTCATTATGTCCACGAAGCAGTATTAAAAGCAGGGGTAAAAGTTACTGGATGCACTGTCCATTTTGTTGATGAGCATTATGACCATGGTCCAATTATCCTTCAAGAAGCGGTGCCTGTTCTTGATGATGATACTCCAGAAACACTGGCTGAACGAGTTCAGGCTAAAGAGCGGAAACTCTATCCCCTTGCTATTCAGTTGTTTGCAGAAAATCGACTTAGAGTAGAAGGAAATAAAGTTCACATATTACCTAAATAGATTGGAAAAAGAGAAGGGAATATGTCTCTGCAACAGGTAACGTCGCATTCAAAAATTCCGTTATGTTTGCCGAATGGATGCTTAAATAAAGAGGCTATTCGTTGGGATAGTTATCCATTTGTTGACGCAAAATTATATAAAGATTGGGGAAGAAAAAAACAATGGATGTATTGGGCAGTAGTATCTCCAGATGGTGTTTTTGCAACTGTAATTGCAAATGCTGACTATATGAAGATTGGTTCTGTGTATCTTGCAATGTTCAATAAAAACAACCCTATTGAAAAAGCAAGCATCCAGTTTACGAAACAACAGATACATATCCCTCCCAATCCTTATAAGGAAGCATATTTTAAGCATAAAAACATGTGGCTTGAATATCGAATAGAGCAAGGCTCAACAAATTTATACGCAAGAACACATATCCATGGACAAGAATTTATTGCAAATATAGAAATATTTAGGGATATGGACTTCCCCACATTAAATGTTGTCATTCCATGGACAGAACGACGTTTTCAGTTCACATCAAAACAATTACCATTTTCAGCAAGAGGAAAAGTACGATATAAAGATATGGTACTTGAATTTAATGAAAAAGACACGTTTGCATGTCTGGATTACGGTTCGGGCAAATGGAAATATAAGACGGATTGGAACTGGTCTGCTGGTTATGGTATCGATACTCAAGGTAGAAAGGTTGCTATAAACTTAGGGGCACAATGGACAGATGGAACAGGACAGAATGAAAACGGTTTATGGATTGACAACCAATTTTTTAAAATTCATGAAGAGGTTACATTTATATGGGACAAAAAAGAACCGCTACATCCTTGGCATATAAGAAGTAAAACCTCGGATGATATTGATTTAACTTTTAGTCCGTTTCATATCCGACCCGATAAGACCAATTTGATATTGCTAAAATCGGAAGTGGTTCAATGTTTTGGAACCTTTTGTGGTAAAATAAAACTTGGAAATGAAAATATAGAGATAATATCATTAATAGGTTGGGCAGAGGAACATCATGCTTATTGGTAAAAATTTGGGAACAAATTTGCTTACTGATTAGTTATAATATAATACTAAAGTAAATAATATGTTTATTAAAGGTATGTGTTATGATGAGATGGGAGAAAAAAAAGGTAACTTCCGACAAATCAACAATAACAAAAATTACTCGGCCTGATGGAAGTACAATCCAGTCAGAAGAACAACCACGTACAACTATCAAAAATATAGGTTCTCTACAGGAACTCCTCCAACAAATAGGGAACATTCCTCAATGGAAATTCAACGAGGCACTAAAAGAATCGCAACGGACAGGAAAATTTATTGTTGAGATTCTCGAGGAAAAGGGAATTATTAGTCATGACTCCATCATGTCTTTACTAATTAAGCAATGTAAAATTCCTTTAGTAAGTCTACTCAGTTATTCAATTGACAGTAAAGTCGTAAAGATGATACCCCCAGAAATTTGTGATAAATATCGAATACTTCCTATTGATAAAATGGGTAATACAATAACCCTTGCTATGGTGAACCCTCTGGATGCTGAAGCCATTAAAATAGCGAAACAATACTGTCCTAATTTGCAAATACGTCCAATATTGTGCTCATACAAAGAATTTGAAAAGGTAAAAAGAAGGTATCTTCCTTCCATGGAAGGAACTACCACGGGTCAAAAAGTTGAGGAGAACATATCTACTGAACAATCAATATCTTCGCAAGAAGAACAAATTGAAACTATACCTGAGGCTGTTCCTGTGGAACCTGAATTACTTGACCCTAAAACACAAGAAAAGATTCAGCAAGAGCAATCATTTTTACATACAGTATTTACAGAGCCAATAAGCGTAGAAACATCAATAAATAAGGTTAATGTTGAAAAAGAAGACTTCTCACTTCAAGACCTTGCCGCTTCCATGATTAGTAGTTTGCAAGGTTCGTATGAATTACTTATCCGTAAAATAAAACTTTTTAACACCTTAACGCCAGAGGAGGTTGCTAATATCTTTGTTCGTTGTCAACAAATACACCTGAACGAAGGGGATGTTTTGTTCTCAAAGGGTGATATTGGAAAAAGTCTTTATGTCCTTATCAGTGGAGAGATTGAAGTATTTGATGATGAAAAACAAATATGTTGTTTATCACCAGGAGAGATGGTCGGTGAAATGGCAGTGATTACACAAAACAAAAGAAGTGCAAGTGTCAGAGCAAAAGAAGACTCTGTCCTTTTAGAAATAAATATTAATGACCTTTATCGGTTTATCCCCCCTATCGTTGCAATCAAACTACTAACAAATATTATCTTTACTCTTAGTGAACGTCTACAAACCATAAACGAAAAACTTGCTTCAAAAACAAAATAGCCAACCCCTTCCCCCACATAATGAGTTTCATGTATTTATTATAAAAATATAATCCAGATACTTTTATCTTTAAGGGTATCATCAGCGTCCCTGATGATGAAAAATGAAGCATATAGGACAAACAAAATACAATCCATTAACAGTATAGACACAATTTATTAGGTAGATAGACCAACACAATATTAACGTTATCTTAAAATAATGTAAGCACACATACATAAATTTATATAGCAAGTAATGTGTTTCCATAATATATTTCTATATTAGTATATTGGGCAATAAACGGGTTACATTTTGTTTTTTTGCTTGTTTCTTTCTTCAGATAAATCGCGTTATAATATGGATTATCATCCTCCATAATTAATTTTTAAAGATAAGGACACTAAATATGAAGAATCTCTATGTTTCAATACTACTAATCACAACTATTTTTACTCTCCTTCTATGTTTTTCAGTCTCTGCAGTGGACAAAGATAAGGACAAAGATATGTTGTATGTTGGCTCTGCTAAACGAATTGTTACTCCAGACCCATTGTTGCCCGTATCAGGCGGGGTAGGGACACCAGAACCTGTAGAGAAAAAAATTGGTGATTTGTTTGCTCGTGCAATGGTTATGAAAAAAGGAGATGTTGCGGTAGCCATAGTGAGCCTTGACTTTTTAGGTTGGTCATCTGTATTGGCAGATAAAATCCGTGCACTGGCTCCTCAAATTCCACCTGAAAATATCATTGTAGGTGTCACACATACACATAGTGCACCAGAAACCTATGGATTTGTTGATGAGAAAGGGAATTGTTCCGCAGATTTAAAATACCTCGACTGGGTATGTCAACAAGCAGGTGAAGCAATTAACGAGGCGTATAAGAATATGAAGCCTGCCTACCTAAAAATTGCTATGGGTGAGGCAAAAGGAAAAATCGCTTATAATTATTATGCAGATGAATTATACGACCGTCGTTGTAGCGTATTGCAGGCTATCTCAGCAGAAAAGAAAAAAGAAGGAAAGCCTATTGTAACATTAGTAAATTATGCTATTCACCCAGAAGTTATTGGAGACAGTCAGAAAATTTTGTCGCCAGATCTCTGCGGTCCCTTATATGATAAGATTGAAGCAGACACGGGGGGCATGGCTATGTTTATGAACAGTGCTCAGGGCGGTATGGTCACAGCAGATTGTCGTGGACCGAATGGGGATATTCAGACATGGGATGAATGTGTCCGTATTGGCGAATTGTTAGCCAGCGAAGCATTGCGTATTGTAAAGGATGCCCCTGTTCAGAAAAACCCCACATTATATTGCACCAATACCCCTGTCGAATTTCCAATTGATTCTCCACTACTCCGTATGGTTCTGAAAAATTCGCCAATAAAGTATCCTATTACAGAAAAAAATACGATACCTTCACGAATTAATTTGATTAATGTTGGGACTGCCCAAATTGTAACGATACCTGGTGAAGCCCTACCCAATATTGGTTTTTACTTAAAACGCAAAATGCCTACTCCACATCCATTTTTGTTCGGATTGACAAATGATGCTTTTGGTTACATCCTTACCAAAGTGGATTGGAACAGTTTCAAAAGGTATGAATATATTTCAAGGACGGGATTGGGAGAAATGACAGGAGAAATCCTTATCGATACGATATTAAACTTAGTCAATCAATCTCCTAAACCCGACCCTGTTGAAAAATAATAAAAGGTAAATGGAATTATACAAGACGGAATTACTGCACAAGAGACAGAAACAGCCTCGCTTTTCTGTTGTTGATAGTCTTTTTCTATTGATTATTCTGATTTTAGGATTTGTTCTAAGAAGCTATCGTATTGGCTCCCTCTCTTTATGGATAGATGAATTTGTTACTACCTATAAACTCTATCTCGCACCATCATTCAATGAGTTTCTATCTATCTTTAACGCATATCATTCCGACCAAATTCCGTTGTCTCATCTGATTTACTATTCTATATTTCATTTATTTTCAATTCCTCTTACAAATATAGAAATACTTCGCTGGGTGTCTGTATTTATAGGTGTACTCAATCTCATCCTGTTCTTTATATTTGTCAAATTCTCTTTAGACCTACGAACTGCTCTTTTTGCAACCTTTTTGTTTGCTATTTCTCCATTTCATATTTTATTTTCACAGATGATACGACCGTATATATTTTATGAATTTGCTGGTCTATGTTCATTGGTATCAACAATTCTGCTTTATAAAAACCTTACCTATTCAAGAGGATGTGTGTGGGTGTTTGCCAACACATTCCTATTTATTTCTCATTACACAGGGGTTTTACTAATTCTTATTGAACTATTTTTTTTATCCCTGCACTTTGTAAATAGGAAAAAGAGTCTGTTTTTATTATTTCCTGTTTTTTTAGTTGTAGTTATTGTCTGTATCTTCCTTCTATTTACACCTAACTCGATACCTATATACACAAAGGAAGATGATTTTGTTATGGGTATTCCCTCTGTTTATAAATGGTTAACCGACTTACTTGCTGACGATGCTATTCTTACAAATGAACCTTTCTTCCATCAAGGACAGACATGTTCCGTTATTTCTCCTTATTGGCTTACTGAAATTATAAATCTACATTTATGGTTTGATACCCTTCTCATTATTTTTTCTCTCTTCTCCATTACCTATGTGCTGTTTAACCTATATTCACGATGGAAAAATGTAAGTGATAAAAAAGGACACGCATTATCTCCTTATTTGTTCCCTCTTTGGTTAATTACATCACAACCAATTATATCTTTCCTCCTGACTGTCGTTATAGCACCTGTTCTTATCCTGACCTTCCTTTCTTTTTTTATCTGGCCATGCATGCAAACAAGATATACCCTATATAGTTCATTTGCCATGTATCCTCTTATTGCATATACCCTCATGAATATAGAACATTCTAAAATTAGGCGAATATTGTTGGTATGGATTATAATTGCCTTTTCCTATCAAACATTCGTTTCATTACTGTCCCAAAAAACAACGGATTTTAAGACTGCAGGAAAGATTATTTCTCAACAACGCAAACCTGATGAGCCAATACTTACCTGGGGAATCTTTTATATTGCTACCCCAATAACAAATGAAATGCTTGCATACTATTCAGGAATCTCTACTGAAAATATAATTCCTGTCTATAGTTGTTCCGACACCATGAATTGTGTCAAAAGACTTCTCATAGACAAACAAAAACAACGTGTATGGCTGGTTATAGAAAGGTATGTTTTCCATTTTCCTGACGATAATGTTATAGAAACATACTTCCATAAAGCAGGGTTAACATTTGAAAAAACATTTCTACCGGGGATGAATGGCCTTTGGTTATATCATTTGAGTAAGAGACCAGATTCTTTTACTGAAATGGAAGAGATTCCCGAATATGTGGATTATAGACCATTTATTGAGGTTCTGAAGAAAGTAAATGCCCCTGACAATATTTTAGAAAAGGCTCATCATACATTGCGAAACTACATCGATTTTTATCACCCACCAACCCCTATGATTTGGAATTATATAGCATGGTCTGCCCTCGATAGAAATGAACCTGAACTTGCGGAATGGTTCGCCAGATGTGCAATATATCTTCAACCACAGACACCTTGGGGATATCATTCCCTTACTATTAGCCAGATGGAACAAAATCGTGAACAAGAAGCCATAAATACAATGCAACAATGCTTTGAAAGAGACCCAACAGGTATTCATAAAAAGCATTATCAGCCCCTTATTCGTGCTATATATATAGATAAAGATACTAACCTCGCAACGCAACTAATAAAGGAAATAGAAAAAATAGGTGGTTTCGTTAATCCAATATATAAAAGAAGAGCAGGAATGGTAAATATACTAAATGAATAAAGGTTTCGCCTATGAAACAGTACTTGATTGTCACTTTATGTATTTTAATAGTTACTTCATTCACAACGTATGCACAGACAGAAAAGAAAGACAAACTCTTTCCAATAATGGAGTCATTTGGCACCTCAATACTCACATTTGGAGCCATCCCAGATGGAAAGACTTTGAACACACACTTTATTCAAGAAGCCATTGACACAGTTTCGGAACAAGGAGGGGGAATTGTAATTATTCCGACAGGAAGATTTTTAACAGGAACGATTGTTTTGAAAAACAATGTGTTTCTCTATCTCAGCCCAGGGAGTTTATTAATAAGTAGCACCAATATCGAAGATTTTCCTGAAATAATACCCACATATCGTTCTTATACAGACAATTATTCGCAACGGGCACTCATTTTTTCAGAAAAACAGACAAATATTGGGATTGTCGGTTATGGAAAAATCTATGGACAAGGAGAACAGTTTAAGGAGGATGAAAACAGAAAATACAAATTTCGACCTTACCTCGTACGATTGATTGAGTGCAAAGACGTAAATTTAGAAGGAATAACTTTTGAAAATGGTGCAATGTGGACTATTCATTTGCTTGCATGTGGTAACGTCCACTGTTCGAATATAAAAATTAACAGCCGTTGCAATCACAATAATGATGGCATTGACATTGATTCCTGCGAAGATGTCATCGTTAGCGACTGCCATATTATTTCTGGAGACGATTCTATCGTCCTCAAAAGCACATCACCCAAACCATGTAAAAACATAACTGTTACGAATTGCATTTTAAGTTCCTTATGCAATGCCTTGAAAATGGGGACGGAATCAAATGGCGGGTTTCAGAATATTTCAATTAGCAATTGCACTATTTATGATACCCGCATATCTGGTGTAACAATTCAAACCGTAGATGGAGGAATAACAGAGAATATTGTTGTTAACAATATTTCAATGAAGAATGTAAGGAATCCCATTTTCATTCGTTTAGGAAACCGTGCACGACCTTGCTGTCCCGACAAGCCTGTTACCTCTGTGGGGACAATGAAAAAGATAGTTATTTCTAATATTATTGCTACAGATGCTGATTATATTGGCTGTCCCATCTCAGGATTACCAAATCATTATATTGAGGAACTCACTTTGCGAGATATAAATCTAACATTCAAAGGAGGTGTAGAAAACCAAATAGGCATTCCCGAAGAAAAAGAAGATGCTTATCCAGAATATAGAATGTTCGGGACGTTACCTGCATATGGTTTTTTCATAAGACATGTAAAAAATATGTTTATGGATAATATCACCATACACACGGAAGAAAAAGATAACCGACCTGCTCTTTTTATTACAGATGTCCAAGCACCTATTATTTCAAATATTCATCTATTTGATCAGACTGAAAAAGAGCAATACATAATTACTGAAAATAGCGATAAGATAATCTTAAAAGATATTTACATAAATGGGGACAAAAAACTTTAATGGTTCAATGAGGGAGCACGAAAAGAAATATCTGAACATTTAGTAAATTATTCGTTATAATCATAAACACAGAATTTGTATAATTTAACACAAAAAACTCTGTGCAAATATAAGTAACAATTAAATTAAATAGATATGGAAGAAAAAGAAGCAAAAACATGAATAAAACAAATAAAATGCTTGAAATGACAGACTGGCATTCCTTTAATAACAAAACAGAAAAAGCAAATATCCTCTTTGAGAACCACAAAAAAATTACAAAAGGAGAATTAGAGGAATTTGGCAAAAACTTCACGAAAACTAACAATGGTTATTTTCATTCATCAAGAACGGAACTAAAAACAACCATTTACGTTTCGTTCGGGGAAAATAAATAATTACAAACATATATACATGAAGAAAATATTTAAAAATATTGTAAAGACAGATGAAGACTGGAAGCAGGTTCGAATTTTCCTGTTTCTTGATTTTCTCTATGTATCGGCGGTGTTTTTGTGGGTTATCTTCTTGCCTCGTTCTGGTTCGGATTATCTCTGGTTCCACAATACATTTGTTAATCAGCCGATATATGGTTCGGACTCGTTTGTATTATCTATGATTTTTACGTTTAGTTCTATCGTGTTTCGCTTAGTAAATTTTTTGTTACTCTATGTTCTTATGGTCATACTCTTTTTTACAACCCGTTTTTTCACTGGCGGACCATGGTGGTTGGGGTCTCTTTCAGCAGTATTGTTTATGGCACATCCCCTCACACAACAGCAGGTTGTACAATTAAATGGTTATGAGACATTAGCCTCAATATTAATAAACGCTATTTTATTACTACTTTTTGCATATTCTGTTTATACCCAGAACTCCCGATTTATATTTATCTGGCTCTTATCACTAATTGCTTTGTTTGTGGCTCCATTATCCGCTCCTTTTATTATTATTATTGGATTTGGGTTTTTATTGAACAAAGATATTCAAGGACTTGACCTAAAACAATATATTGGAATGTCTCTTCTCCTAATGTTACCCGCATTATATTTCTTAAGAATAAATCAATCCAGTTATCTCTTTTCTTTAGATTTTATCCCCCAATTTTCATTACTTGTGTATCCTATTGGTTGGCTACCTATAACTATAAAAAAATATCATTGGAACAGTATTTTACCCATTTTTTATGGTGCATTAAGCATATTTGTCCTTGTATTTGTTGCAGGAAAAGCAAAACAAAAATATCTGGCATTATTGTTAGGAGGTATTGTTTTTCTGTGCATGTTTTCTCATAAAAATGGCGTTAACCTCTCTCAACCATTGCACAACCCATCCGCTTTATTTCCACTGATGCTCTTTTGTATATCGGTGTCATGGGTATGTGGAATAATTCAGAAACATCCCCGCTGGAAAACGAGCATTGTCAAAGCAACAACGCTCCTTTGTATTATCATGATGGGTTGTCAGATATTCCTCAATGGTTTATATGCATATAGTTCATCTCAGGAACAGTGTATCGCACAGGATATTCTCAAACAGGTTGAAGAGAAGCACATTGATGAGTTTATTCTTTTCCCAGAGTCCATTGAATATCGTTGGCATAAATTGAACATATATGCCACTTTACTAAAAAACAAAATTACATCTACTTCCCACGTTCAGAAGGTTAAAATCTTCCCATATTGTGTACTCCGTCCTGATTCTGTTCCCGATGTAGAATTAACTGCCCATAGGTTCTCCCAAAATTCCCTCATCGTAGGAATTGTCCCTACTTATGTAGAATATTGGCTGATTTATCCTTCTGAATTTGTGATTCCTAATAACAGAGAGACACAGGTATTCTTTAATCAATTTTTTAACCCACAAAATAACACATGGGTTGAATTTTGTAAAGAGGAACAAACTGAAAATGTGCTAATCAGAGCAGACGATAAAAAATTGAGTACACACCTTTTTTTGTGGGATAACAAGAAATCCAACTATACCCTCTTTACACAAAATTAGATGGATATATAGTATTCCAGAAAAAAATGAAACTAAATACAGTTAAAATGTAATATAATAAGAAACAGAATGTAATATAAGTGAACTGTGACAAACTTATAAAAGGAACCCGTAATGAAACATTTTTTAATTCTCGTCCCCCGTTATTTACTACTGATAGTAATTTTAATCTTTATTATATCGTTCTCCTCTTGCAAGCCAAAAGCAGAACTTCAGGTAGCACCGATTACACTTCACTTTGCAGGGGATTCATTTACGGGTATTGTAGAAACGGATAAAACCTTCAAGGTCTGGAATTCAGGAAAAGAAAATTCTGTCCTATCTTTTAAGGTAGAACCTCAGCAGAAATGGATTACAGTAAATCCGACTGATGGCAAAGTGAAAAGAGAAGACCCTAACGGGATAGACATTGCAGTTCATCTTGACCGCAAAGATAGCCTCGCCAAAGCAATTCCATGGTATGCAACAGGTTATATAAAAGTCTCTGGTGGTGGTATGGAAAAAGTTGTCACTGTAACCACCGTACCAAACTACTATACAGAGGTCTTTGGTGGAGTTTACAACCGACCATTTGACTTGTCCAATACAACATTAGTGTTTATACCCGACAGTGGACTTAATTACTACCAGTTAGGAATAAAAAAGAACATTACACAATTCCCTCAACAACCACCTGAATCAGGGGTTCAGATATATTTTACAGTTCGTGATCCTGGGATTTGTACTTCAAATATATCTGCAATACCTTTTTATGGGACGAATTACACAGACTTGCGTGTTTCCAGCAAAGGTTATGTTTCCTTTGGCAGTGATGGGCTTGAACCTACCACAGTTGGAAAACATTTTGCATTCCCACAAATTTCATTATTACCAATGAATGCAAGTGAAGAAGGTAAAGTTTTTTATAACATCCTACCATCAAAACTCGTTATCACATGGATTGATGTTCCATTCTCAAAAAATCAGCCAACCGATGAAAATGGGAATCCGCTCAAAGCCAATGTACAATTAGAACTCTTCTACGATGGTAAAATACAAATAACATATCTTAACATTCCATCAAACCTCTCAACATGTGTTGTCGGCTTATCTTGCGGAGGAGGTGATGGTACCAACCCACCTGTTCAGGATTTCGTAATCTCCGACTTATCATCCGCACCAGAAATTTGAGAAACTCATACGATATAGAAAAGAAAAATTTACAAGTTCACTCATAATAGGTTTTTATAATAAAAGATGCACCTAAAAATGTTTTTTAGGTGCATCTGCATATTCAATAGAAATGACTGTCTACTAATGGATATTCTCAGACTCCATGATAGCACGTGACACTGCCTTGATTAATCTCCTCCGTCTCCGTTCCGAAGGCTTCTCGTAATGTCGTAATTCACGAAGTCTCTGCATTAAGCCGTCTTTATTGCACTTCTTCTTAAAGCGACGCATTGCTTTATCAAACGACTCCTCAGGCTTCACTCGGACTTTAGTCAATGAAATCAACCTCCTTTCTCAAAGCATATTAATCATGACATATAAACAAATATATATCCTGTGTTAATTTTCGGAACTACTATTATAAAAAAACTCTATTACTTAATTCAATACTTAACAAAAATACAAATATTATAATCCTGCCTCTTTGAAAAAAATATGGTTTATATAATATAATATTTCAACAGGAGATGGGGTTCTCCTTTAACTGCCTGCCGTGGCTAATAACTCCTACCTTAGAAAGCCACAACTATTTTTACAAACAGGAATTTAACATGGAAGAAATTTATCTATCTACTGCAATCTGGTTGTCACTTGCATTAATTTCAGCTATTATCGCCTACCATATAAAACTATCCATTGCACTTGTTGAGATTTGTGTTGGAGTACTTGCTGGGTTTATTACCACAAAATATGTAAACCACGGCTTGTTAAATAGCAACACAGAATGGGTAAAATTTTTAGCGGGTAGTGGAGCCATTTTTTTAACTTTTCTGGCAGGAGCCGAACTCGAGCCTACTGTAATTAGACAAAAATTAAGAGAGGTGCTTCTAATTGGCTTGATAGGATTCTTATCTCCCTTTATTGGATGTTCGCTGATTGCCCGATGTATTTTAGGCTGGGAGTTAAAAGCAAGTCTTTTATGTGGTGTTGCTTTGTCCACTACATCTATGGCTGTCGTTTATGCAGTAATGATAGAAACAGGCTTGAATCGGACAGAATTTGGAAAAGGAATTCTTGGGGCATGTTTTATAAATGATATTGGGACAGTGCTTGCCCTCGGAATTCTATTTGCGCCCTTTACATATAAGACTATTATTTTTATCTCGACATTGATTATATTTCTTCTCATCTTTCCATATATTACCAATCACCTAACGGAGGTTTATGGAAATCGAACTGCTGCTATACGGACTAAGTGGATCTCCTTTACACTATTTGCTTTAGGGGCGTTAGCTTTATGGTCAGGCAACGAAGCTGTCTTGCCTGCCTATATTGCTGGAATGGTACTTGCTGAATTCAGTCAGAAGAATCATCTATGGTTGAGAAGACTTAGAACGTTAACTGTTGGATTCTTAACCCCATTTTATTTCTTACGCGCTGGAACACTTGTCTCAATCCCAGCACTTATCTCTGCACCTTTAATTGTCTTTGCATTATTAGGTGCAAAAATAGCCACGAAAATTGTTGGACTTTATCCTTTCATTTCTATATTTCGGAAAGAAAAAAATGAGAAACGTTATTATACCCTCATGATGTCCACTGGACTGACATTCGGAACTATTTCTGCTTTATTTGGATATTCTAACGGTATCATTGATGTTAATCAATATTCTTACATCGTTATTTGCGTCATTGGTAGTGCTGTTATTCCTACCCTTATTGCTTCCTACTTTTTTACTCCAAAACACTTACTCCCCAAGAAACAATATATTACTGACGCAACTCAGGAACTTATGGAAGAATAAGTTAATCCCTCCTACTTATGAAAATAGTAATACTTTAAGTGAGACAAGGGGATAATATAATAAATAGTTATTATCTTACATTACCATGCCCTTACCATCACATGTGTTTCCCTCTCCCCCGTGTAGATTTTAATGAAATTATGAAAGATAAATATTCTAACTTTAATTTTCAATTACTATCTAACGAATCCTGTTAGTATAGATACTAACACTGCCTTTATAAAATGTTTTTGTTTTAGAGATGCTGTTTTAATAAATATTCACCTTGAGGGTATTTTTCAAGAAGCCTTGACAGGTAAAGCGTTGCGGATTCATACTCACGATAAGCATGTTGAACGTCAATAGGAGTAGCTTCTCGTCTAAATGATTTTTCTCTGATATTTATATAGTTTATCTGGGCAAGTTTTTCATGTTGATATGCAAGGATTATTTCCAGTTCTATAAGCATTTTTCGTTCTTCTGGTAAATCAGGGCTATTTATTTCCCGTCCCTCATAAATTTCCGTCTGATTTGTTTTACATTCTTGAATAAGTGCTCTCAGTTTGGAAATGTTGCTTGTTGCTTTTTTGAAAACATATTCGTTCATAAGTTCTCCATCTGACTCCTTAATAGAAAATAAGGATGGACTAAATCCAGCGACTATCAGTCCTATGGATAACATAATTACAATGAGGAAAAGTATGTACCGCATATTACTTACCTTTGCTTATTCGTTGTTTTTTTGTTTACTGTTGTGATAACCATTGTATTAATAATCGGACACCAAAACCAGTGGGGTATTTACTATCCCAATATGCTATATGCTTAACACCCCAAGCAGTTCCTGCAATATCTATGTGAGCCCATAGAATATTGTTCTCTACAAACTGCTTCAAAAAGATACCGCCAACAATAGTAGATGCCTCACCTTTGGGTCCAATATTTGCCACATCGGCAAAATCGGATTGTATTAATTTTTCATAATCTGTCCACAGTGGAAACTCCCAAAGTCGTTCCCCCGTCTTATTGCCTGCGTGTAAAAGCTCTTTTATCAGTTCTTTATCATTACCTAAAACACCAGCACAGAAATGACCTAATGCAATAATACACCCACCCGTTAATGTAGCAATATCAATTATTTTTTTTGGAGCATAATTTTTTTGTGCATACGCCATAGCATCTGCAATAATCAACCTACCTTCAGCGTCTGTGTTTAACACTTCTACTGTTTTGCCACCGTACATCTTGATGATATCTCCAGGCAGTAATGCTGACCCACTGGGGATATTTTCAACCAGAGGTATCAAACCTATCACAGGAATATTTAGTTTTAATTCAGCAAGGATATACATGGTTCCTAAAACGACTGCGGCTCCTGACATATCATACCGCATCTCTTGCATCCCTTCGTGTGGTTTTAAGCAAATACCACCTGTATCAAATGTGACACCTTTGCCAACAATTACAACCTGCTTCTCTGTATTAGAAGAACTTGGCTGATATTCAAGAATCATCATCATAGGCTCATTTTTAGAGCCTTTCCCTACCGCAAGAATACCATTTAGTCCTTCTCGCTCTAATTCACTTTTATCAAGTACCTGAAACTTCAAAGGTAAGTTTTGAAACATATTTTGAGCAAATGTTGTGAATGATTGGGGTGTCAATTCATTAGCAGGAGAAGAAATTAATGAACGCACCATGTTTACGGTATTACATATAAGCACGGTTTGTTCGCATTGATTATTTAATGTTTGAATATTCTCCTCTGAAGACACGATGAATGTGACATTTGTAATGGGATTTGTCTTTTTGTCCTCATTCGCGTTCTTCGTTTTATACTGGTCAAATATGTATTGCGATAAAATAATCCCCTCAATAAAAGGTGGAATATACTCCGTTGAAATATAATTCCAATCACAAACAATACTGGATATTTTGTTATTTCGTGTGTAATTGATAACGCTACTGGCAATTCTTCGCATCTTCTCTTCATGGAACTCTTCTTTTTTTCCTAAACCCAAAAGAATTACTCCTGCCAAATTCGGGCTTGCAAAGGGAACATATAAGATGTCATTTTCTTTGCCACTGAATAAATCACGGTCAATAATCGATTGAATAAATATTTCCTGCTCTTCTTTTAATATTTCGCATTGAATTGGCAATTTCGTTTCAAAAATAGGAATAAGTAAAGCGGTGTTCCAGTCGAATTCAATCGTTGTTTGGGAATGAATAACTGAAACTTTCATAAGTTAGCTCCTCCTTATCTTTTTATATTTATCAGCGATGATTTTTTTAAAGTATCGAGGTATTCAGCTTCTAACCAATGCCCATGATATCCCACAACCCGTGCAGAAACTAAATCACCGAGTTCCATGTTCTCTCCGCAAACTGTAATGGAGCGATATGAATTTGTTCTTCCATTCCAGAAACTTGGATTCCTCGGATGCCTATCTTCAATAAGCACCTCCTGTTGGGTGCCAATAAGTTTAGACATAGATAACTGATTAATCTCCTCTTGTAGAGCAATAAGACGTGCAAGTCGCTCTTCTTTTTCTTCTCTGGGGACAGTATCACCTAACTTTTCGGCATATGTTTTAGGTCTGGGTGAATATTTAAAGGGATAAATCTGGCTAAATTGAACCCGTCTAACTACCTCCATCGTCTCTTCAAATTCTATTTCCGTTTCTGTAGGGAAACCGACAATCAGGTCTGTACTTATCTCTATTCCTGGCACCTTTTTCTTTATATAATCAACCTGCTCTAAGTAATCGTCTATGGTATGTCTTCTCCGCATAAGTTTTAGGATGCGATTTGAGCCAGATTGTAGTGGCAAATGAATATGTCTTGCTATATTTGGTCGTTCTGCAATGAGGTCGGTAAGTTCTTTACTCCAATCATAAGGATGTGGTGAGGTAAAGCGAATACGCCAAAGGTCATGTTCCTTTGCAACATCATTAAGGAGTTCAATAAAACGGTAATTGGATGTGTACTTATACGTATTTACATTTTGCCCTAATAACCAGATCTCACGGATACCTTCCGATACTGCAGACCGAACCTCCTTCAGTATACTTTCTGGTGTTCTGTATACTTCGCGTCCACGAGTACGAGGTACAATGCAAAAACTACATGCATTATTACACCCTTTACTTATAACGATATATGCCTTTACTCCTTCCCTGTGCCCTTTTTCAAGCCATTCTGAAGGAATAAAGTCAAATATAGGTGGCTTTGGATATTCTCTATACGTACAACAAATACGTTCGCCTTCTCGAACTCGCGAAATCAACTCAGGCAACTCGAAGTAATGGTCTGGACCAATAACAATATCGACCACAGACTCTCGTTTTAGAATATGTTCACCTTCTTGCTGTGCTACACAACCACATACTCCAATAATTGTTTTTGGATTTCTTTCCTTGATAGGCCGAAGTGCTCCCAATAAACTATAAACCTTATTTTCAGGATTCTCACGAACGGAGCAGGTATTGATTAGAATCATATTCGCATCATCTGGCTGGTCTGTTAATAAATACCCCATCTGCTCAAGGATAGCAACTATCCTTGCACTATCATGTTCATTCATCTGACAACCGAACGTCTTAATAAAAACTTTTTGTTTATTCATCTTGAACTCAATCTAACAAAGATAAAAATCGACTTAATATTATAGGGTTAATGATTATAAATGAACTTTATTATGAGTAAAAAATATTTATGAACAATACCTGCTAAATAAAACGATAAATAAGAAATAATTGAAATACGAATGGATTATTTTACTTTTTTACGAAGGTATTCTGCTACTATTGAAATAATGGTTTCTAACGGTGTTTTTGGTTCATATCCGATGGCTTGCCGAATTCGATTTAAGCATGGAACGCGATGCCTCATATCTTCGTATCCCTCTGGATATGCTTCTTCATAGGGAATTAAGTTAATAACAGACGGACTTTGTACAACCTCTATCACTTTCTTTGCAAGGTCTATAATTCGAACGCTTTTGTCATTTCCCAGATTAAATACCTTTCCACAAAGGTCAGGACGTTCCATAATTTGTACTAATGCAGGAACAATATCACCAACATAGGCGAAAGAACGGGTCTGCATTCCATCACCAAATACACGCAAAGGTTCCCCTTTAAGGGCTTGCATGATAAAATTTGGCAACACCATTCCATATTGTCCCGTTTGACGAGGACCTACAATATTGAACAATCGGACGATATAAACTGGATGTCTCTTTTCTTTCCAATATGCGAGAGCAAGAAACTCATCAATTGCTTTTGATGCTGCATAACACCAACGATGCCGATGTGGAGGACCTATAATCTGGTCATCATCTTCTTCAAATACCTCCTTCATACTTTTGCCATATACTTCACTTGTTGAAGTTATTAATAGAGGACGACGGTAACGACAGGTTTCTTCTAACACCGTCTCTGTACCACGAATATTATTTACGATGGTCTGAATAGGATTATTAATTACCAAATTCACACCCACCGTCGCTGCTAAATGAAAAACGACATCTACATCTTTAACTAAATCACGAACAATTTCTTCGTTCAAAGTCGAATCAATGATACATTCTATTCCTTTGATGTGCTCAATATTCTCAAACTTGCCAGTACTCAAATTATCCAACACAACTACTTTATTACCTCTTTGTACAAGATATTCTGTTAAATGGGAACCAATAAAACCTGCCCCACCAGTTACTAATACTCGCATAAAAACTCCTTCTTGTTTTTTATTCTTGATAAAGTAGAATAGTTAAATTATAAATAAAAATAGATATAAAAAAACAATTGATATTTTTTTTTGTAATTTATGTCAAATTTTATCACAAATAGAAATATCATATTATTTTTATTTTTTTATAAAGTATCTTGACAAATTAATGTAAATAGTGTAAAATAGTAATGAACAACTTCTATAAAGAAGTGTTTTATATAGATTTTTATGAATGGATTAAAAGAAAAGATTAACGATAAGGGTTGTAATCGTGAGCGAGGTAGTATCTTTGTCACCTCATGTTAGGCACATGGGGAAGGTAAAATGGTTCAATGACCGTAAAGGATATGGTTTTATTGTGAACGATTTGGGGGAAGACATTTTTGTTCACCACACCGAAATTCGTATGCGTGGATTTCGCACACTCCGAGAAGGAGAAAAAGTAAGTTTTGAGTTAGTCCAAGGTCCGAAGGGCTTACTCGCAAAAAATGTTAATCGAGTAAAAATATAATAATATCTTTATACAGTACAGTTTTTATGAGGAAGAGAGAAGGAAGGAGTAGTTGTATTTTTATATTATTGTAAGAGATAATTAGCATAATTTCATCAATTAAACATTTTTAAGAGGAGATGTACTATGAATATTTTTATCCTTCTTGTTAGTATCGGTATGTTTGCTCAAACAGCGGATTGGGTTCCTTTATTTGAAAATAACTCTTTAGAAGGATGGAAAGCACTTGGTGGCGAATGGACTATTCAGGATGGCGTAATTAAAGGCAAATTAACAAAGACACCAGAACAAAAAGAAGAAAAAGTAAATATATGGTTACTCTATACTAAGAAGGAATTTGCAGATTTTGAATTTGAATGTGAATTTAGGACATTAAATCCGATAAATGGTGGAGTTCAGTTTAGAACTCAATGGTTACCTTTATTACCTGTACCTGAAAATGTTCCACCTGACCAGGTGAAATATGATTGTTATGGCTATCAAGCAAATATAGAGACAAGGGAACGATTTGGCACAGGTAGAATTATTGAGGAGAATGGTAGAGGTTTGTTAGCAGAACCATCCCGAGATGCTGTAATGACATTAAAACAACGTGGTTGGAATCGGATGAAAGTGGTCGCAATTGGACCAACAATAGAGGTTTATTTACATGATATATTAGCATCACGAATAGAAGATGATAATTATATAAAGGGCTATATTCTTCTGCAAGTCCGAGCTGATGAGGTTATTCCTGACATTGCCGAAGTTGAATATCGAAATGTGCGAATTAAAGATTTAGGACGAAAGGGAGAATGGAAATCCCTATTCAACGGGACAAATTTAGAGGGCTGGAAAAATTACGGTTCAGAAGAATGGGTCGTTGAAGATGGTATTATTGTAGGTAAAAGTGGGCCAAAAAAATCGGAGGGATATCTTGCAACAGAAAAAATCTGGAAAGATTTTCGTGTGCGTGCCCAGTTTAAAATGTTGGGTGAAGGCAATTATGGATTATTTTATCACTCAAGCATCAACATGCGAGATGACGGCTATCCAATTATTTCAGGTGTACAGGTCGAGGTAGAACCGGGTTATCCAACAAAAACAGGTTTCCTTTACGAAAGTTATAAACGGGGTTGGTTAACAGAACCAAATACAAAAACGCCAGGTGCTTGGGCACTTCGAAAAGGTGATTGGAATGAAATCGAAGTTAAATGTGAAGGGAATCGGACCATATCATGGCTAAATGGTGTTAAAGTAGTAGATTTCACTGATTCTGCACCAAATCTGTTTGAAGGTTTCTTTGCTTTACAACTCCATACAGGTGGTGTTGCTGGAATTCAATGGAAAGAACTTTATGTTGAAGGAGAAAGTTTAAAATAAATTTTTAACACTTTAATCTCATTTTAGTGTATAATGTTTTTGCAATAACTTTTATAGTAAAAACTTTAACTTTTGGGAGAGCGTATTATGAAAACACAAAAATTATTTGCAACCAGTAAACTGTTGAGTATCCTCTTCATTATGATAGTGAGTATTTCTTTTTCAGGCTGTTTCAGATTAATTTTTAATTATTCTTCTTTATCAGAATTTAAGTTTGATACAACCATTGCAAAAGATGTAAAAATTCCTGGCGAACCCAATGTCGATATTCGAATTGACAAAAGCGTTTCAATTGCAAAAGCTTGCGGAAAATTTAATATTGAAGAAATTAGGAAAGAAGTAGAACCTGCACTAAGGGATATCCCTATTGGTTCAAATATTGCACTTAATTTACTTAAAAAAATAAAAGTAAAAAACTTATGGATTGAACAAATTAAAATGAAAGCTAAAGAAGGTGATTTCTCTAAAATCGAGCAAATTTCGCTTATTTTGAAAATCAATGATAAAGAAATAACTTTTGGTGAAGGGGAAATTAGTTCAGATAAAACAGAAATAACTTTCTTAATTGACAAAGAACTTGATATATATCCCTTTATAAAAGATGCTACCGATGGCGGTTGTATCGAAGGGACATTACATGTGATAGGTTATTCCACTCAATCGGATATAAAGTTTGATGTGAATGCAAGTGTTAAAATAAAGTTAAAGTTATAATTCTACCTGTAACTATTACGTTGTTCCCTTTCTATTTTTTCGTTTTTATAACTCGTTGGGGTGAAGTGTTAATATGAGTTTTTCTGAGTCCATTAAAGAAAAGGTAATATCTATTTTAAAAACGGTCATCGACCCTGATTTAAAAACAGACATTGTCAGTGCTGGATTTGTAAAATCAGTTTCATGTGATGATGATGGCGTGGTTAATTTAATTATTGAATTAACTATTCCGACATGTCCCCTAAAAAATCAGTTTAAAGAAGAAATTGAGGCGAAGGTTTTTTCAGTACCAGGGGTAAAAAAGATAAACATCCAATTTACTTCACGTCAGCGCAACGTATCTCCACACCAACAACAAGTGACCCTGAATAATATCCACTCAATTATTGCTATATCCGCATGCAAGGGAGGCGTCGGGAAATCAACCATATCCGCATATCTTGCCCGTGCTTTACAAAGATGTGGATTAAGGGTGGGCTTGTTAGATTTGGATATGTACGGTCCTTCACTACCTACACTGATGAACAAAGTCCATGCAGATGTTGTAATGATTGATGAAAAACTTCTACCTGTTGAAATCGATGGTCTTCTAACTATGTCTTTAGGATATATATTAGGCGATTCCCCCGCAGTATTACGAGGACCCTTAGTCTCCACATATACAACACAATTGTTACACCAAACAGAATGGGGACCTCTTGATTTTTTAATCATTGATTTGCCTCCAGGGACTGGTGATATCCAATTAACACTCCTTCAACAGATTGCTTTAGACGGTGCCATTATTGTAACTACACCACAGACATTGTCGTTGGTTGATGTATCCAGAGGAATTTTGATGTTCGAAAAATTGCGTGTCCCTGTGCTGGGTATTGTAGAGAATATGTCCTACTTTATCTGCGATAACTGCGGGAAAAAACATTTTTTATTTGGAAATGGGACAGACGATTTACAACAACGTTTCGGTTTGCCAATACTGGCAAATATTCCTATTCTTCACAATTTTCATGATGCCTCTACCAAAAATGCGGGTCAAGAGCACGATACGACATGGAAACCTTTAATAGAGCAGATACAACGTGAAATAGGAAAACGTAGAGCAAATACACTATCCTCGCCAGAAGTACAAGTTAAAGGAAAAAACCTAATAATTGACTGGAAAGATGGAAAATTCTCCACAATTTCATTAGTAGAATTACGACGCGCATGTAGATGCGCCTACTGTGTAGATGAACTAACAGGGCAACCATTACTCAAACAAGAAAATATCCCAGAAGATATAAAGGTAGAACAATTCCAACTATTAGGCCATTATGCCATAAGCATATTTTGGAGCGATGGACATACTTCCAGTATATACCCATGGGAGTTTCTTAAAAAATTATCTCCTCCAAAATCATAATTCTCGATAACATACAAAAAAGAGTGATAATCAAACTTTTAAATCTTATTATTAGGGCATGCTGTTACTACAGATTGGAAGACATGGAGGTATTTCTGTGCATTTGTTTTGCGGGTAAAATGTTCAAGAACGTAGGCTCGTCCTTTTTTGCCAGCATTTTTCCTTATTTCAGGGTTATTTGCTAAAACTAAAAGCCCTTCCGTATAAGCATCAACATTTTCTGGTTCCACAGCGACACCAGCTTCTGCTTGTTCTAAAAGTTCACGTGCTTGACCTTCAGCACCTAAGAGGATAGGACGTTCACACGCCATAATTTCAAACATTTTGGACGGAATGTTATATTTGAAGACATTACGTTTTTTTAGTGAAACAAGGCAAATATCTGATGAGGCATACCAATCAGGCATTTCTTTTTTCTCCACTGCGGGGTAAAACTCAACATTATTCAATTGCATTTGAATTGATAAGCGAATAAGGTTATCTCGGTCTGCACCCGCACCCACAAAAACAAAAAGGAGACGTGGGTCATCTTTTACCCGTTCCGCAACTTCAAGGATAGTTTTTAGTCCCTGCGATAAACCCATAGTCCCAATGTAAAGTACAACAATCTTCGAATCATCCCAACCTTTTTCTTTGCGAATGCGATTTGGTGTATCTAAGGGTTTAAAGACATTTTCATCGATACCATTTGGAATAGTGAAAATTTTATTTTCATCAAAACCGCGTCGGGCTATTTCCCGTGACATAGCAGGGGCAATGGTAACAATTGCTTTAGCATGGCGATAAAGAAACGTTTCAAGGGCAGTTAGGATTGAGATAATAAATTTATTTTTGATTACTCCTAAATCAATAATCTGTGCAGGCCAGAGGTCTCGTACCTCAAATACAAAGGGTCGCCACTTAAAGACCGATACAATATAACCTGCTAAACCACATAGAATCTGCGGGGAACTTGCCATGACTACATCACATTTCCCCGCAAAAAAAGTAGCAACGATAATCGAAGAGAGCATATACGTTAAAAAGGCAATACTTCGTTTAACAACACCACGATTAGGAGTCACAAAAAGCCAGCCACGTAGTATGTTAATACCATCCCAATTTTCACGAATAAGCCACTTTCCCTGATATTCTGGAGGAACAATACCATCAGGATAGTTAGGCAGACCACAAACAACTATAACCTCATGACCTTCGGAAACCCAATATTTAGCATGCTCATAGGTACGTGCAGATAGGGCTCCCATTTCGGGTGGAAAAAATTGTGAAAGAACAAGTATTTTCATACACTTTTACTACTCGTTTGATTGATTTGATTTATTATTTTATAACGTTAACTCATACTATTTCACAAGAGAAACTATTTGTTTTTAATTCTTTGTATTAAGGAGATTTAAAAATTCAGGATTAACAGAATGATTTGCCTTTTGACATTCACGGATAAGTTCTTTAGCACGACCAGTATCACCTGAATAATAATACACTACCGCCATTTGTTCTTTAATCGAGTAATTATTGGGTTGGAGGTGTTCAGCTTGCTGTAAATATTGTAACGATTCGTCAAACTTACCCTGAGCAAACCTCAATACTGCATAATTCATCGTGGCATTAAATTTTAAGGTAGGTTCTTTTTCCAAAACATCTTTAATTAGTGTTTCTGCTCTTTCAAATTGTTTCTGTTGAATTAAGTATGTTGAGAGATTTATTTTAACATTTCCCAAATTAGGGTCTACTTGAATCGCTTGTTCCCATGCTTCAATTGCGGATTGGGTATTACTCAATCTGGCATAAGCAGTTCCTAAAAGGGTATACACTTTCACTTCATTAGGTAATCTCTGGATAAGTTTTTTTGCCCATGCCACGGCTTCTGGATACCGCTTAGCCTGAATAAGGGCATCAATCAAAATGATATAAGCATTATTAAAGTTAGGTCGTTCATTTATAATTCTTAATAACTGGTCAATAGCCTGATTTATGTTCCCACCGCTTGTTATTGTTTCTGCTATTCGTGTTAATCGACGGAGATATGGCGTCTCCTCAGTAAATGAGACGGTCGGTGCTAAAAGATTTTCCACAGGTGCAAACTGGTCTGTAAGGATAAAAGGGGTCGTTTTAGATAGTAGTGCTTTTATCTTTTCATCTGAGAAAGGATATACTTTTGTGTTATATCGTTCATATACCTGATTTGCAATTGTTTGAATTGGTAAGGGCTTCTTGGAAGCAACCAATACAAACGTATCTCTGGATTCGGGATTATCCGTAGTGGAGAACATATAGGTGTATGGGAAAACACTACTGTACGTTTCATACATGGCAGAGATAAAATAGCCATACATAAGGCAATCGATAGCATTCGTCAGATATATACCTTCCGAAGATAGTATGTAATAGATTTTTTCAACAAATTCTCTGGTTATAAGATGGAAAGGAACACTATAATCACTGAATGAGTCATTAATGATACAGTCATACGAAATCGCCATGTTACCATGTTTCTTTTCGCGGACTAAATCCTCTATGCGATTTCTGCCATCTTGATGATAAATTTTAAGATGTGTATCCTTCGGAAGCCCAAACACTTTAAATGCGGTTTTAGTCACTTCTGGGTCAATCTCTGCCACTTCAATCTGACACGTTGGATATTCTTGTTCAAGAAAATGGCAAAATGTATAGGCACCACCTCCAATGAGAAGCTGTCGATTAAATAATTTTTCTTTTTGAGTGTAATCAATGACACTATGAAATATATACTCATAAGGTGCTGTTAACTTGTTTGGCTCTTTCATATTTTTCCTATTGTGTATCATTTTATCTAATACAAGGTCCAATATATATGGTCGTTCTGGGTCTGCTAACTTAACCTGTATATAGTTATAATGACTCTCTTTCTCATAAAGGACATTTGGAGGACGATAAGGTTTTAGTCCTGTCTGTAATGCCAACGAGTCCCATGGATGCGATGGGGCTAATGCACTACAAAAGAGTATCAAAACTAAAATTGTGTAGGAAAATGACATCAACGTCTTTTTTGCTATCCAGAGGAAAAATAGAGCCGATATTATCGCTGTTAACGCAATAGTGATAGATGTGCCCCAATGTGCAATAGCATAGTAACCTGTTCCAATGACTCCTAAAATACCTCCAAAGGCATTCACTCCGTATATCATCCCAATCTTTTTGCCATGGACATCTTTATCATTTGTTGGGGAAATCATTCGTATTAAAATTGGGGAGATTGTTCCAAAAGCAACACATGCAGGTCCAAAAACAACAATAGAATGAATAAGGATCTGAACAGGCCATGAAAAATGCCATAAATATGGATTCCATGGCAGAAGGACATTTGCCAATGGAATAATCAATAGAAATAAACTCGACAAGAACAAGAAGAAACTGGCAACTTTCCTCGGATTTAAATGTTGACTTAAATAACCACCAATATATCCGCCTAAAGAAAGACAACCCAAGACAACGCCGATAATCGTTGTCCATGTATATAGGGAATTGCCGAAATTCTTAGCAAGCAGACGAGCAGATACAATTTCAAGAACCATGACCCCCGCACCAGCCCAGAACGAAATGAGTAGAACCTTATAAAATGGCTGAGTATCCACGTCTTTTATAGATTTTTCTTCCTTCTCAGAATACTCCATTTCAATTTTTTTTGAAGTAACTGATTGGATATACAAACTACCAATTGCATAGCCAATAGCAACAACAAATAAAAAAAACGCAGAAAGAAAAAGTAATGATGTATAGGCAAAATGCGCCAGAAAAACATAGCCTGTTAAAAAAGTCCCAGCTAAACTACCCAACAAAGAAAAACCAAAAAAGATACCTACACTTGTTCCCGAAGACGAAGAAACTTGAATTAATAGGCGAGTTAAAACAGGCGATATGGTACCTAATGCAAGAAAAGGTAGAAGTAGCATTAGAAATACATGTGCAAGGATTCGCCACTGCCAAGACAAATTTTGTAATAAAGAGAGATTTCCTAACAAGTGATTTGTTATATAAATAGAAGCTATAAGAATAGAGGCAAAGAAAAACTGAAAAGGAATAGTCTTAATGTTATTATATCGGTCAGATAATATTCCACCAACATGATTACCAATAGCAATTCCCGTGAGTGTAACTGCAATAATACTTGTCCAAGTAAGCAAGCTTTGACCTAAATACTGTGCAATAATCCGACCTGCCACTAATTGAAGGAACATAATTGCCATACTGGAGGTAAAAACAGTCAAATAAATAATACCGGACAATATTCGAGATCTCATGTATCCCTCAATTAGGTCTAAGTCTATCTACTTTTTTGCTTTATTAATTGTTTTGTTTCTCTCGGTCTCTTCGGATTACAAAAATCGTTCCAGCGATGAAGTATGCCAATGTTGGATAAAGAAGAATGCTATGGAACGTTTTGAGGTTTTGAGCAAAGCCATTGGTTCCTTTAACAAACACCCAGATTGAAAGTAGTAAGCATATAATTAATGATAGACCTGCGATGATACCCGATATCCATACAACAGGGTCAGATTTTGATTCTTCTTTTTGAGTGATTTCTTTTTTTCTTTGAGAAGATGTTACAATCAAATTGTTTTCTGCAGTAGGTATAACTTCTTTTGCATCCGCTGGAACATCTCTTGCCCCCATTAACATAGCCAGAATAGTATATAGAATAGAAGTCATAAGCCAGACAGGTACAAATAAGAAGAAAAGATGCAATGTCCCTGTTTTTTCCAATGTAATGGCAACTGCAATGGAGATGAGCCAACTTAACAAAGCAGGTAGATTCATCGACATTTGCTTCTTCTCAATCCAGTATCGTGTCAATCCTATTTTAGGGAATATCCAGTACTCCGTAAATGCCACTGCACCCAAGGGCATAAGAAGCAAACCATAGTAACCCACAAAATCGAGTAATTTTGTAAAGACAAATGGTGAACAAGCAATAATTGTAGTACCAGCACCTGCCAGTAAAGTAACGAGCCATCTTGGCCATCCAGGTGTAACTGCCTGCAAAGCAAGGCCTGCCCGATACAGAGTCGGGTTTGATGTAGTCCAACCTGCCAATATTACCGCAATTAGACCAGCAGTACCTAATGCTTCAGTAGCCACAGCACCAGAATCAAGTTCAATAATACTTTTTTGTAATAGGATTGCAGACATAGCACCCATTATACCAGCACAAATCCACGCTAAATAATGACCTAAAAACATACCAAAAGCAGAGAAAAGCCCATAGGCAGAGGAGCGAGCATATCTAAAAATTGCCATATCAGAGAGACCACCATGCATCGCCAGGTTACATATCCATGCAAAAGCAGATACATGCCAGAAAGATATCGGTTCTTTCCCATCTGGACGAACTCCAGTCCATATTTTCTGGGTCGCAATTTGCCAGAAATCATTCCAGGTGCGAATATCAACACCTGCTGCTGGTAAAAGGGCAATTGCACCTGCAATGAACATGAGGAACATCCATGGTGAACATACTACAGAAAATTGGGATAATCGTTTAAAGCCCAAAATAGCAAGAGTTACAACAACAGCCCCTACTACTAATACTACAAGTACGAATCGGAAGTCAGTAGGTATCCATTGCGTTTGAGGAGGTATCCCCAGCGGAACACGAACTGCTGAGGCAGAAACAGTAATCATACAGCCCGCCAAAATACAAAATAGAAATGCATTTAACACGTTATATATTGTTGTAACAGTTGGACCTGCAACTTTACGTAAAAACCAATAAAGCGTTAGACGTGTACGTACTGCAATTGGGGCACATATTAACGTCCAGGTGAGTACCGCCATTAAATTTCCAAGAAGCAACCCGACAAAGATGTCATAGGCATTAACTCCCCAACTAACAAATAACGCTCCGATAACAAATTCAGTTCCCGCAACGTGTTCACCAGCGAATAAACCTGCAAAATAACGACCTGGCTGAAGTTTATCCTCTGTCACTGGTTCACGTTCAAATTCATAGAGCAAATCTAATGCTTGAGTAGGTTTTAAGATAGGTGTTTCACTCAATTTAGGACCCTTTCTTTTTATTAAGTTTTATTCATGTTGACATTGCAAAAAAAATATGTAAAAACAATAAAAGAAATGCATAGAAAAAATCAAGTAGAGTTTTTAAATTGTTAAACAAAACCTTTAGATTAGATTGATTTAAAAATAGACAGCCTCGTAAGGTTTCCCTTACGAGGCCCTTTTCTACTCTCTTTTCCTAAATATTGATTTAGGAGAAGAAACCAATGAACAGAGACATTAGAAGCTAATCTCAGTTTCAGCAAATAGGTAGTTGAAATCCTGGTCTTCAAGCAGTTCTTGACCGAAGAAATGGGAGTAACCAGCACGAACAACTAAGTCTTCGCTGTAGTTGTAAGCACCTGTTAACTGAAGTTCCCAACCTAACTCATCATCATCATTCTTTGCTTCTTCGTCTAACATGTAATATTGACCTTCAAGAGCAAGTTTAATGGCTTCGGTCGGCTGGACACCTAAACCAAGACGATATACGAAAGCATTGCTAAGTGTTGTATCGTCTAAGAAATCAGAATATTCCCAGTTGGAGAATAGACGGTTGAAAGCAAATTCAACATCGTCTTTCTTGAACCAATAGCAATCCACATCCGGTCCTTCCAAATATGCAAAGCCGGCATAAATCCGTGGCTGCCAGGAAATATCGAAGGTGTAACCTAATTCAAGGTTTGCTGCCCATGCATTGAAATCATTGGTTTGACCAAAAATCCACCAACCTGTGTCTTCTGCATCACCTAACTGATAAGCGGCTTCAGCTTCGAAATCGAAGGCACCGACTTTACCAGCACCGCGAAGACCAAGGGTATGAAGGTTAGATTCAAGTTCTGTCGCATCGTCACGGATATACATCCAGTAGGCATCGATTACGACATCTTCAAGACCTGTATAGCTACCATAGATAGCATACAAATCAACATCATCTTCTGCGAAATCCTTCATGGATTCGACTAATTTGGCTGCGATAGCATCAACGCTGACCATGTCTGTTACATAGCTCAAGCGAAGTGCATCCCAGGAAAGACCTGTGAAGTTGTAGCGTTTGTCGTTTGTGCCGACAAGCCAGCCACTACCAAGGGTCAATTCCTGACGACCAACACGGGCACGAAGCGGGGTTCCCCACATCTCACGGGCTTCGACATAGGCTTGATAGACTTCAACATCATCTACACTCGCCTGACGATTGTCTACACCAGTAAGATAATTGGGAGAACGAAAATCCTCGCCCCAAATATCATAGCTGTCTAATTCAATCATCGCTGTAACTTCATCGGTGAAGTCTGCTTTTACATTTAAACGTGTTCTCTGTTCGATAAAGCTTGTTTCACCGGCATCATCATAATCTAACCAATTCGCACGAATGCGAATTTTTCCGCCGACTTCTACATTCTGAAGTTCGGCATAAGCCATCGTGCCTAAAAGTACGACTGCTACTGCAACTAATAACATGCTTTTACGCATAGTTTCATACTCCTTTTACAAGTTCAGTTCAATTTAATATAAACTTTTCTTTCCGTGTCTGCCCTCACAGACACTTTCTCATCTACATTTTATCGACCACATCGACCCAATCCAATTCCTGTGCGAGCCTTCTCTCTGGTCATCATACCTCCTTTCTTCTCGCTGGATTTCAGAATTGGCGGCGATGAATTTTCATATTAAATTTGTAAAATCTTAACATAAAACAAAACCACTTGTCAAATTAAAATACCCATTTTTTTATAAAATTTAAAAATTTTTTTATTCTACAATTTTCGCAGAAACACAACATATTGTATTCTTATTTTTCAGAATTACCACATATATATGTACAAACATTCCTGACAAAAAAATTTCCTTTTAATTTATACAGTATTCTGCTCAATCAACATACCGCAATTAAAAAGACACTATTTGAAAAATCTTTTTTACATATTTAGATTTTCTTTGCGATTCTCTTTTTCACCTAAACTGATTTCTTAAAAATAAAACCAAATAAAAATTAAACAAAAAATAAACCATCTGCAAAGTACTTTTTCAATTCCATATTCGTAAAATGTTCTCACCTTTTTACTATTAAGTTATTAAGGATTGTTACGTTTTATTTTCAAAAAAGAAAGGATTAAAGTTATGAAAAAGAATTCACAACACCTACTTACCAAAAGTAAAAATACCGATTGTTTAGAAAAGGAGTTTTTGAACCATACTGTTTTAGTATCGCAAGATTTTTTGGAACAAGTACCATCACATTGCTCATTGTGGTATGAATCACCAGAAGAGATTGAGAAAAAATTAGCATGGGGAGAAGAAAAGACTCGTCTTTTGCAATGGGTTAGAAAACAGGTTCAGCGAAAACTTAGTCCAAAAGAAAAACGCTATATTGAAATGTATTATTTTCAAGGACTAACACTTGAAACTATTTCAGAACGTTCAGGGGCAAACCCTTCTGCTATACATAGAGCCCTTAGACGAGGTATTCGCAAACTGATTCATTTAACCAAAGATGAAAATCTCTGTTTCCAAAAGATTCGGATGGGACGAACAAAAAAGAATGAAAAAGAATAATCCTTACATTAGAACATGAATTCCCATTTTTATTTTCAGACTTGTTTTTTATAATATTTGTAAAACTTTATTAAATTCTACAGACACCTATCTTGTCATGTCATTAAAATTATATTGGAATTACAAATGATAAAAGAGAACATTATTTTAATTGGTATGCCGTGGTCAGGGAAAAGCACCATTGGTGTCTTGTTAGCTAAATCATTGCATTGGAATTTTATAGATACTGATTTGTTAATACAATCTGAAACTGGCAAATTACTTCAACAGATTATTGATGAGCAAGGGGTAGAACAATTTCGCAAAATCGAGGAGGAGTATGTACTTAAAATCAAGCCTCTCCAGTGTGTCGTCGCAACTGGAGGTAGTGTGGTATATAGCCATAAAGCAATGGAATACCTGAAGCAACTTGGAAATATCATTTACCTAAAATATCCATTCGAAGAAATTAATCGACGTGCAAAGAGTGTTGAAGAACGTGGATTGGTAAGAGCCAAAGGACAAACCCTGTATGATTTATATCAAGAACGAACACCGCTTTATGAATCATGGGCAGACATAATCATCGATTGTCATCATTTGAATCATGAACAGGTTGTGGATAAAATCTTACTTTCCATTAAATATATTTGATTTACATTTGTTTCATATTTAGACAATAAACAGTCAATTTCTTACAACCATAAAAATTCTTTGTTTGAAAATAAAACTTTTGATATACTTACTTTTGAATTGAAAAATACACTATAATTAACCTTTAAATAAAAGGATAATTTTATGACTGAATTCCTCACAGTTGTGTTTATTTTCTTGATGGATATTGTTCTTTTGCTTCTATCTATTTTTGGGTTTAAAGAATTATTTTGATTTCAATAGATCTTATATTTTAAGGAGTTGAAACTGTGAATGTTTTAGAAGACCTTGCATATATTGGTTTGTCAATCATGGGTATACTTCTTCGGGTGCTTGCTATTCTGTTTGGGGCGTTCTTGTTTACTCTGTAAAATCTATACACCAAAACAAGAATAAAAAGGATTGACTTATGCTATCTACTTTTTTTCTGACAGGCTGTGCCAGTGGCATGGGAAGACATATGACCACTGTTTTCCTGAGGCAAGGGCATAAGGTCATAGCCACAGATATTAATGCAGAACAGTTAGAGCAAGTAGCGACAGAAGAAGGCTGGAACCCATCACAGGTTCGCCTATTTCGTCTGGATGTGACTAATTACAATGAATGGGAAGATGTCTTTCAGAAAGCAGTTAAAGAATGGGGAGGAATTGACGTAACTATCAATTTTGCGGGGCTACTTCTTTCCTCATGGGCTACAGAAACACCATTAAAAGAGATTCATTCACAAATTGATGTAAACCTTAAAGGCACAATATTCGGAACACAAATTTCCGCACGACACATGGTTGAACGTGGAAGTGGACATATCATTAACATTTCTTCAATTGCAGGGGTTGTCCCTGTGCCAGGATTATCAATTTATTCAGCAAGTAAACATGCAGTTCGGGCATATTCACTATCTGTTGCTTTAGAACTGAAAAAGAAAGGGGTATATGTTACTGTGATTTGCCCTGCTACCGTACAAACGCCAATGTTAGATAATCAGCTTCATGTCGAAGCAGCAGAATTGTACTTTTCAGGTTTACGTATTCTAACTGTTAAAGATATTGAAAAAGCTATTGTCAAAAGAGCCTTACCTAAAAAACCGATGGAAATATTCATTCCACGATTTAAGGTAAAACTTTTTCAGATTGTCTCATTATGTCCCTCATTAGGCAGATTTATTTCACCTATCTATCAATGGGCAGGAAGGTGGCGTCAAAATCGACGACGTAAAAAGAATTAATAGATGTAAAACATATCAATACCTTAATCGCAAACTATTGTATGATTTAAAAGTTTAACAATATTCTGATTAAATGGGAACATTTATTGCTTTTATGAAAGTTGACAATGCATGTTAAATCCATTTGTTTTAGCTGGAATAGCCATCGCTTTAGCGATGGATGCCTTCGCTGTATCTATTGGTATTAGCACCCTTATTCGCAAAGTCAGCCCACGACAAATGTTCCGACTATCTTTCCATTTCGGTTTATTTCAAGCAATTATGCCCATTTTGGGCTGGTATACAGGAAATCAGGTGGGGGATTGGCTTCTGGATTATGACCACTGGATTGCATGCTCCATTCTCTGGGGTATCGGTGGAAAAATCGTCTACCAATCTTTCCTTGATAAAGAACCCTCTTCCCCAGAGAATCCATCCACAGATAATAATCACCCACTGAAAAAAGATCCAACTCGTGGCATCTCCTTAATTATGCTCTCAATTGCAACCAGTATTGACGCTTATGCTGTCGGATTAAGCTTCGCTTTTATTGGTGTTTCCATCTGGTTTCCATCATTTTGGATAGGCATTACAGCGGGATTTCTAACCCTTTTGGGGATGAGAATTGGAATTTATGTAAGCAAAAAATTCGGTAAGGGCATGGAATTAGTCGGGGCTATCCTTTTGTTTATTATCGGTGCTAAAATTTTATTTGACCATATTATCACACAATAAAAAATATTAAAAACCAAACAAATTTTTTTGAATTAATAACATTTAAGGAGAGTTGACAATGCCTGTGTTTGAACTACCATTAGAGGAACTATGGAAGTATCAAGGTAGAAATCCAAAACCTGAAGATTTTGATGACTACTGGCAACGAGCGTTAGCAGAACTTAAAACGCTCGATTTTAAGGTAGAACTAATACCTGCCTCTTTTCATAGCAAAATAGCCGAGTGTTTTGACTTATATTTCAACAGTGTTCGTGGTGCTCGAATCCATGCTCAATACTTGCGTCCTGCAAAACGGTCAAAGCCATGCCCAACACTGCTTAAATTTCATGGTTACGGTGGCAATGCTGGCGATTGGTATGAAAAATTAGGTTTCGTTGCGGAAGGTTTTTGTGTAACCGCTATGGATGTCCGTGGACAAGGTGGGCAATCCACAGAAACGGGGAACATTGTAGGAAATACCCTGAAAGGACATATTATCCGTGGATTAGACGATGTGCCAGATAATTTACTCTACCGACACATCTTTTTAGATACCGTGGCATTGGTATCTGTAATAACACAGTTTGAAGAGGTCGATGAAAATAAATTGGGTGCCTATGGAATGTCCCAAGGCGGGGCATTAACATTAGCCTGTGCAGGTCTGGAACCCCGAATAAAGAAATTAGCACCTATGTGTCCATTTCTATGCGACTACAAAAGAGTTTGGGAGATGGATTTGGCAGAAGAAGCTTATGAAGAATTAAAAACATACTTCCGTTTGTTTGACCCACGACATGAACGTGAAGATGAAATTTTCCGTAAATTAGGTTATATTGACTGTCAATATTTAGCAGAACGCATACAAGGTGAAGTCCTTATGGCAATCGGGTTAATGGACCAAATTTGTCCTCCCTCAACTCAATTCTCCGCATACAATAAAATTAAATCCCCAAAAAAAGTTATTCTCTACCCTGATTTCGCTCATGAATACTACCCTGGTTTCATAGACCAAATGTTTGATTTTTTTCGCACTGGCTGGATTGAGTAAATTTATCATAAAATCTGCTTCCGAAATACAATATGAGGTTGAAAGAATAAAATCAAAAACAAGAAACCTTTCCAGTATTCGATTTTTGGAGACAAATAAAATAGATAAAATTGTTTTTTCAAAGGGTTTCAAGTTAAAATTATCTCTTAACTAATTTAGATATAATCCTGTTAATCAAAGGAGCAATACCATGATTTTTAACGAAGAGCCTGAAATTTGTGAAGAAGAAAAACCCGTTCAGTCGGAAGGCTTAACGGTTCGACTATTAAAAAATCGTGCAGTTATCATATCTGGCGAAGTAACTCAGGAATTGGCAGAAAAAGCCATAACACAATTGTTATTGTTGGATTACGAATCTCAGGAACCGATAACTGTGTATGTATGTTCTCCTGGCGGACATGTAGATTCGGGCTTTGCCATTTACGATATTATGAAGTTTATACATTCGCCAGTTACAACCATTGGCGTAGGTTGGGTTGCAAGTATTGCTGTTCCTATTATGATGGGTGCACCAAAGGAGCGAAGATTGGCACTACCAAACACACGTTTCTTGATACATCAACCTTCAGGGGGTGCTGGTGGACAGGCAGCAGATATTAGAATAGAAGCACAGGAAATTTTAAAAATTCGGGAAAGAATTAACCGTCTTTTATCATTAGAAACAGGTCATCCAATAGAGAAAATAGCCAAAGACAGTGATCGCAATTTCTGGATGTCCGCAGAAGAGGCATTAGAATATGGTTTAATTGGAGAGATTATCTCAAAAAGAAAAGTGTAACAAAAAATAAAATGGTTGAAATTACCCCTCCTGTCAAAAATCAACATTTATCCACTTGGCAAATTCAAAAAACACCTTTCTAATTCCTTAACTCAATCCAGTTTTGAACGGTTTGCATAGTTTCTAAATAAAATTGATGGACTTCTGTTTTTAAGTTAATCAGGTATTCTGATGGTGTCGGTGTAAACTGTAGTTCAGGTAATAATTGTGGAAGGGAGGAAAGTGCTTGTTCAGAAAGGGTAGAACTACGAACACCAGTGAAAAGGCGATAGCGATTCAATATTTGCAAATAGATACCAAATGTCTTCTTTAAGAATTGCCATTTTTGCAAGTGTTCAGGTGCAACATTTATTAGAATGTTTAAAGCATTAATCACAGACGGGGTTGCTAATTCTGGAAATTTCTCAACTTTCATTCTCTGCCACCAGCGAACGATATACTCTAATTCTGCAGTTCCACCTTCCGATTTCTTTAAGTTATTTGTACTCGTTTGCTGAACCATTTTTTGACGTATATCTTCACTTTTTTGTAAATCTTCTATTGATACAGGAAAATAGAATGCTAATTTGGTAAGCATCTGGTAAATATCTTTGTTAATATGACCATGTTTTATAATAACACGTGCTTTCATTAATGCCATTTTTTCCCAAATATCTGCCTCATTCTCGTAGTAGTCTTTAAATTGTGATAAGCTTATTGCTAATACACCTTTTGAGCCATAAGGACGTAATCGAGCATCAATATCATACAAAATCCCGAAACGTGTAGGTTCTTTTAGCTTTTTTATAATACGTGATGATACATCCGCAAAATATTCCGATGGGCTGATAAGCATATCCTCTGATTTTTCAACAGAATTTATATGTTCATCATCATAAACAAATATCAAATCGAGGTCGCTACCGAAAGTCATCTCTCTTCCGCCAATTTTACCCAACCCGATAACTACAAAAGGAATCGTAGACACGCCATACTTCTGCCTTGTCTCTTGTTGAGCCTCTACCACAATATCTTCCAATATTATTTCAGCCAGAAGAGTTAATTGCTCACAGACTTCATCGATAGCAAACTTGCCCAGTAAATCTCCCAATGCGATACGTAGCCATTCAGAATCCTTTAACCGATAGTGAGAAGACTCGGGGAATACAGACCTTTTCAGTTCTTGTAATGAAAATGTTAAGTAATTCGCATCAACCTTTTGTCCAATAAGTTCTTCTCGGAGAAGAACCTCGATACTACTTGGTTCTTTTATCCATACATCTGCTAAGGCGGGAGCACGAGTTGTCAATGTAACAAAGAATGAACATAGGTTATGATTTTCTTTAAATAATTCATAGACAATTCCGGGAAATCTCATTCGTGAAAGTTGAGAATAAAACTGCTCCAGAGCAATATCTGGAGAAAGTGTTTTTCTTAATTCTTCACATAAGTAGGGAACGATATTAATAAAATTCTCGCGTACATGTAGCGGGTACGGAGTTCCCTCAGAACCATTTGCTAATTTGCGGAAAATATCTTTTGCTTCTGTTACGTCTTTAAAACCAAATTCTTTTAATTTTTCTATCCCTTCCTTTCCCTCTGTTTGTAAACTTACCAAATCATAAACCCATAGATTTCCAGAAGCCTTGACCGCAACAAATTGTTCCAATATAACACGAACTTCACGGGTCTTATCTTTATAAACACGCCAAAATGATTCGCCAGAAGTATAGCCTAATCGTCGGGCAAACTCATCTAACTCCTCCGCATTCTGGGGCAAAGCGTGTTTTTGAGTTCCATATTCAATCTGTAGGCGATGTTCTATCTCTCTCAAAAAACAATAGTTCGTTATTAACGTTTCTGCATCAAACGGTTTCAAATAATTATTTTCCATCAGCTTATGAATTGCTTCAATAGTATTAGTAATCCTCAATTCAGGTTTTCTCCCACCGTTTAACAATTGAAGTAATTGCACTGTAAATTCAATATCTCGAATTCCACCCCGCCCTAATTTAACTTCGTAATCTGTTTGTCCTTGCTCCGCAACTTGTTTTTCAACCATTAGTTTTGTCTGGTGTATATCCTCCAACGTTTTATCATCAAAAAATTTGGGAAAAACGAAAGGACGCATTGTTACTATAAATTCATCGCCCAAATCCAAATCACCCGCACATGGTCTACACTTTACTAATGCCTGTCGTTCCCACGCCCGTCCATATTGATAATAATACTCGACAGAATTTGCAAGAGTTTCTGCTAAAGCACCTACTTTCCCATAAGGACGTAGACGCATATCAACACGATAAATTTGCCCTTCTTCTGTATGCTCAGAAAGAAATTTGATGATTTGTTCTCCCAATTTGCAATAAAATTCACGGTTGGTAATTTGTCCTTTTAAGCCACCACTTGTCTCTCCATCATCATCGTAAATAAATAGTAAATCAATATCTGAACTAAAATTAAGTTCTCTGCCTCCTAATTTCCCCAAACCAAGGATGACAAAGCGAGAAGGAATACCTTCCTTCTTTTCGTCACTATACTTAATTGGTATTCCATAACTTTGAGTTAAATAAGCCAAAACAAGATGAAAACATAATTCAAGGTGTGCATCTGCAAGGTTAGACAGGTCTTCTGCAATTGACTTAACTTCATTATGTTCTACTATATCACGGGTAGTGATTCTTAGCAATGCCTTCTTATGACACTGGCGAAGATATATCATGATTTTTCTTAAATTCCAATTATTTGCAGATATAAATTGATTGTTTTGGAGATAATTTATAATGTCAGAATTAGAGGTTAGCAGAGTAGAGTCCCACCCTAAATAAAGTAACCATTCATCTTTAGTGAGTGCACGTGAAAGATGAGGTGATAATAAAATCTCATCAGCATAGTCTGGATGTTTAATAAGGGTATCGGTAAGAAAAGGACTTTGAGAAAATATCCTTTCAAAAAATCGGAGGTACTTTGGTGTCTCGAGATATTTAGCGATATAAGTTTCAATAGGTGCTGGCACATTCTTTAAGAACTGAGTAAATGCAACAATAACACGCTCAGGATTAGAACTTTCACTAAGAAGCAATTCTAACTTCGTTTGCCATTCTTGAATAGGAATTGATTTCAAATAGTTTAAATCTTCTTTAACACTTTCCGACAGTCTGTTGTAAAAGTCTCTATGTTCCATATTATTAATCTGCTCTTCTTATTCCTGTCTTATGATTGTAATGAAACAGTTTTGCTATTTGTTGGCTTGTCCGTTGGAGATTAATCGAGGTATTTTTTAGGAGTTCTTCTTTTGATGTTTCTCCAGCAGAAATAGGGAAAACAATAACATTTCCCTTGGACAAACAAATCTCCCAACCTTTACCTAATGTGCCAACAAGGATTATCACTGGTTTGTCGTGTAGTTTGGCAAGATGAATCATCTCACCAACAACTTTACCTGAAAAACTTTGATAATCTAATTGTCCTTCCCCAGTGATAACCAAATCAACAGAAGCAACCTTTTCGGACAAATTACTGGCTTGGGCTATCCATTGGAACCCTGGAATAAATTTTCCAAAAGCAAAAGCGAATAGAGCACCTCCCATTCCACCAGCGGAACCGCTCCCTGGTTGTTTTTGCACATCTATCTTCATATCTCGCTTTATAATGCATGCAAAGTGTTTAAGGGCTCTGTCTACAATAGGGCACAATTCCTTTCTCAATCCTTTCTGTGGACCATAAACAAATGTGGCACCGTGAGAACCATAATAAGGGTTCTTGACATCGCTCGCTATGATGATGGCTGTGTTTTTAATTTGTTCACCATAAATACTGCTTTTTATACATGCAAGATTTTGAAGGTCCAGAGGACCTCTTCCGATAGGCTTTCCATCAAAGTTCAGAAGCTGATATCCTAATGCCTGAGCAATTCCTGCACCACCATCATTAACTCCAGACCCCCCTAAACCCAGAACAACCTGTTTTGCACCTTTCTGAATAGCATTCAGAATAACTTCACCTACACCATAACTGGTAAACTTCTCAGGTGTGCGATTTTCAGGTGGGACAAGATGAAGCCCAACAACGCTCGCAGTCTCTATAATAGCTACCTTTTGTTTGGGAAGCCAACCATATCTGATTTTTCTCTTTTTACCTGTTAAATCTGCAACCGTTGTCGATAAATATTGCATGTTTAAACTCATAGATACCGCATCTAAAAAACCTTCCCCTCCATCCGAGATAGGACATGTAATCAATTGACTGGTAGGATAAGCCTTCTTCCAGCCCTTAACAATATACTTAGCTACCTCGGTTGTATTTAAGGACTCCTTAAATGAGTCTGGAGCAACAAGAACTTTTAACTCTTCTGGTCTCATTTTACCTTCCTATCCATATTAAACAAGTATATTATTACAGACCTCTACAATGTAAAAGTAATCTCATCTTCATCTCAGAAAAATTCAATTTCAAGAGGATATTAAAATATGATATAATCCTTCCAATTTAAATAATAAAAAAATGAGAAACTACGTTTTGGGCGTCTCGTTAATCTTCAAAAGTATTGGAAACGTATATGGAACCAATTTATATTACAGAAGAAGGCTTACAAAAGTTACGAGAAGAATTAGCAGAATTAAATAAACAAAAGATTAAGTTAGCTGAAGTAATTGCGTATGCCCGTTCTTTAGGGGATTTGAGTGAAAATGCAGAATATCATACCGCTAAACACGAACAGGGATTATTAATGGCAAAAATTAACGACCTTGAAGATAAAATTGCACGGGCAGTTATTATTGATTCAACACAAATAGACACCTCTGAAGTACGATTGGGAGTAAGTGTTCGCGTGTTAAATGAGAAATTAGGCAAGGAGATTATATATACAATCGTAAGCCCAGTAGAATCGGATTTATCAGCAGGTAAGTTGTCAACGCAATCCCCTGTTGGGCAGGCATTATTAGGAAAAAAAGTTGGAGATGTAATCGAAGTTCAAGTTCCTGCGGGGACATTAAAACTCAAAATTCTTGAAATTTTACCTTCATCATAAATCGTTAAGGAACTATTATATGCCCAAAAGGACAGACATTAAGAAGATAATGATTATAGGCTCAGGTCCTATTATTATCGGACAGGCATGTGAATTTGATTATTCTGGAACCCAAGCCTGCAAAGCCCTTCGTGAAGAAGGCTATGAGGTGATATTGGTCAATAGTAATCCAGCGACTATAATGACAGACCCAGAAATGGCTGACTCTACATATATAGAACCTTTAACTGTCCCATTCCTTGAAAAGATAATTAAACAAGAGAAACCAGATGCATTACTTCCAACGGTAGGGGGACAAACAGGGCTTAATCTTTCTGTAGCATTGGCAGATGCAGGAATCCTCGAAAAATATGGGGTTCGGATGATAGGAGCTAACGCACAAACCATCAGGAAAGCAGAAGACCGTGGTTTGTTTAAGGAAGCAATGCTCCATTGTGGATTAGAAGTTCCACGTAGTATGGTTATTCATCATCTCGATGAAGCAATGGAATTCGGAGCAGAAATTAATTACTCCGCGGTGATTCGTCCTGCATTCACATTAGGTGGGACAGGTGCAGGATTATCTTTCAACAAAGATGAGTATATATCAGCAATCCAAAAAGGATTGGAAGCCAGCCCAATTCATGAGGTTCTGGTAGAAGAGTCTGTTATCGGTTGGAAAGAATATGAATTAGAAGTAATGCGGGACTTGAAAGATAATGTGGTAATTGTATGCCCAATCGAAAATGTAGACCCGATGGGTGTCCATACAGGAGATAGTGTAACCGTAGCACCTGCTCAGACCTTGACAGATAAAGAATATCAAATTATGAGGAATGCGGCGATTGCTATCATGCGTGAGATTGGAGTAGATACAGGCGGGTCAAATGTTCAGTTCGCTATACATCCACAAACAGGACGGATGGTTGTAATTGAGATGAATCCTCGCGTGTCGCGGAGTTCTGCGTTGGCTTCTAAGGCAACAGGGTTTCCAATTGCGAAAATAGCTGCGAAATTAGCTGTCGGTTATACTCTGGATGAAATACCAAACGATATCACAAAAGAAACGCCAGCATGTTTTGAACCAACTATCGATTATGTGGTCACTAAAATACCGCGTTGGGCTTTTGAAAAATTCTCTGGTGCGGAACCAATATTAACAGTACAAATGAAAAGCGTCGGCGAAACAATGAGCATCGGCAGAACATTTAAGGAATCTCTCCAAAAAGCCATTCGCGGGCTGGAAATTGGTAGATTTGGTTTTGGTGGTGATGGAAAAGCAAAACCTCTAACAAAAGAACCATATTCACAGGCAGAAAAAAATGCTCTTCTGCGAGCTCTGAGAACTCCTTCACCACATCGCTATCTTCATCTTGCGGAAGCGATTCGCCTCGGGGCGACCGTAGAAGAATTGCATGAAATAACAAAAATCGACCCATGGTTCATTCGGCAGATGGAAGAAATTGTAGAGGAGGAAAAGAATCTTATTGAATTATCATCTGAAGTACATGCTCACATAAACACAAAGAATACTACCAAAAAAGAAATCATAACGAAGAAAATAAAAAGAGCAAAACAATACGGTTTCTCTGACTTTCAATTGGCAAGGTATTGGAAGTCAAGTGAGTTAGATGTTCGGAATTTGCGAAAGGAACTCGGTATTATTCCAACATATCGACTTGTAGATACATGTGCTGGTGAGTTTGAGGCATATACTCCCTACTATTATTCCACCTATGAAGATGAAGACGAAGTACGACTTGCAGATAAACCGCGGATAATCATTTTAGGAGGTGGTCCCAACCGAATAGGTCAGGGGATTGAGTTCGATTACTGTTGTGTACATGCTGTTTTTGCTCTTAGAGATGCAGGTTATGAAACCATTATGGTTAATTGCAATCCAGAAACAGTCTCCACTGACTATGACACATCAGACCGCTTATTTTTTGAGCCAGTTACTTTTGAAGATGTAATGAACATTATTGAACGGGTTCAGCCTGAGGGAGTTATTGTCCAATTTGGGGGACAAACACCTTTAAATATAGCCCAGCAATTAGAAAAATCTGGTGCTCCTATTATCGGAACCTCTCCTTGGAATATTGCACGCGCGGAAGACCGAAAACTCTTCCGTGAGGTTGTCGAAAAATTGAACCTACTCCAACCAGAAAATGATACCGCCCGTTCATTTGAAGAGGCTCTGCAAATTGCAGAGAGAATTGGCTATCCAGTTGTGGTAAGACCTTCCTTCGTTTTAGGTGGTCGTGCTATGGAAATTGTGTATGATGCAGAGGCTCTCCAAAGATATATGGAGTTCGCAGTAGAAGCATCACCTGAACACCCAATATTAATTGATAAATTTTTAGAGGATGCTATTGAAATCGACGTGGATGCCATCGCAGATAAAGAACAAGTCATCATTGGTGGGGTTATGCAACATATTGAAGAAGCTGGTATACATTCTGGTGATAGTGCCTGCATTCTGCCTCCATACGACCTACCTTACGATATTGTAGAGGTTATCAAAGAGCAAACCCGAGCTCTGGCACGAGAATTAGAAGTACGAGGGCTTATGAATGTGCAATATGCGGTAAAAGACCGAAAAGTATATCTTTTAGAAGTTAATCCACGTGCATCACGAACAATACCGTTTGTAAGTAAAGCAGTTGGAGTTCCCCTTGCCAAACTCGCTGCTTTAGTCATGGTAGGAAAACGACTATCTGACATGGGGCTCACCAAAGACCCTGAACCACAATATATCTCCGCAAAAGAAGTCGTTTTACCTTTTATCAAATTCCCAGGCGTAGATATTGTTCTTGGACCTGAAATGAGAAGTACTGGGGAAGTTATGGGAATTGATAAAAACATGGGACTTGCCTATGCAAAAAGTCAAATCGCCGCAGGGAACAGCATCCCATTAGAAGGAACTATTTTTATCAGTTTAAACGACCACGACAAAAAAAATATAGGCTCTGTAGCTAAAGATTTATACGAATTAGGATTTAAATTCATTGCAACAAAAGGAACCGCATCTGTATTACGCTCTCAAGGTATCGATGTTGCAGAAGTATTCAAGGTCGGAGAAGGTAGACCGAACGTATTGGATTGTATTATTAATGGCTACATCAACTGGATTATCAACACACCAAAGGGAAAATCTTCAAAGGACGATGAAGTTATTATCCGTAGAAAAGCATTAGAAAATAATATCCCAACAATGACAACACTTGCAGCTGCAAGAGCAGCAGTTCAAGCATTACGTGAAATGAAAAAAGGCACTATGGATATTTTATCTATCCAAAAATACCACAGCCTAACAGGAATAAAAATAAAAACGAGGTAACTCCCTCTCTCTTAATGCCCTCTTAACTCATTTATTTTTCATTCTTTACTTTTTTTGGAATATGCAGGTTTCTTTCATGAATTATCTCTATAACTAATGAATTTATGTATATATTGAAACAAAAAATGTTAGCGGAACGTTTTACATGATAGAATTATAATGTTGATAATTACATAGAATTAATGATAAAGGTTTTTACCATGAGACCAAAAACAGTGCTTTTTATAATGGCTATTCCCTCTTGTTTTTTATTGCTATTTTCAGGGTGTGGAGTTGAGTTGTTGACAACAACAGCAATACAAGGGGAACTTCAAGCACAGCAGTTAAAAAGTATGCAGAAACAGGTACAAGGCATTGCAAACCAAACAGGCAAAATAAACCTTGAACGAGCAATTCAAACATTTCAAGCGGAAAACGGTAGGTATCCGAAATCGTTAGATGAATTGGTACCTCAATATTTACCTTCGTTACCACAGCCGTCTGGGGATAGTTTGTATAGTTTTGACCCTTCTACTGGGCAAATTATCACAGTTCCTGCGGGTATTGAACCTGCTGACCTTCGAAAGTTAGAGCAAATTAAGTTTGCAGTATTACAATATGCATACACAACGGGATATTACCCCACAAATCTTGACATGCTTTATCCGACATATCTTTCATTTCTACCGAAAACTTCGAGTGGTGAAGCCTTTGTATATAACCCACAGACAGGGGCTGTGATGCATCCAAAACAAACGTCAGGAATGCCAAACACTATTCCATCTGGAAATCCTGTACCTATTAATTCTCCAGTGTCTCCTGTGACCGGAGGGATTGCAATTCAGCAACAGTTAAATGGTATGACTAACTCGTCAGGTGCGGTAGGTTCATACTCGCGTCAATCAGTCCAAAATATTCAAAATGATTACTCAAACAAACAAAATAAAGTGATGGACGATTTAGGTTTATAATTCGGTAAGAGGGATATTTTGTTGTTAGAATGTGTTAAAGTACAAGGGTACGGAGAATATTTAGTTTCATCCCCTTGTAAGCGGTACCTGAGTTATGGAATGTTATGCCTTTATAACGGAAATTTCGCAAAGGCACATGAGTATGTCCAAAATAGACCTCGGTAATACCCGAATTTTTTCCCAATGCAAGGTCTTCAAGATACCATAATAAATTTCGTGCTGTGCGACGGCGTCGAAAATATAGTCGAGATACAACAACATGTGTTTTCATTTGGACAGCAACATCATAAATCTGATTTAGAAAAGCATCGTTCCGTGTTGGCTTATGTTCCCAACGGGCTCGATATTTTTGTAATTGACTGTGTCTCATCTTACGGATAGACGCATCTCCATGAAGAAAAACGATATTCCCTATTCTTAAATAATAAGGGTGCCACGAAAAGTTAGGAAGTTCATTTTCTAATTGAGTTAATAACTGGCAAAATTGTCGATGATGGTCATGATTGCCTAAATTTAGGTGTATCTGGCATTTTGGATTTTTAAGAACAATGCTTCGCAAGAATTGAACAGCTTGCTGGAAAACATCGTTTGCCTTCTCTTCATTTGCCCAGCGGAAATCGAAGGTATCTCCATTGAAAACAAATATATCAGATGATTGTATTGCTTCTTCAATTGCAGATAGTTTCTTTTCCCAATTTGAGCGAGAACAAAAAATATGTAAATCAGAAACGACGGATATTCTTTTCATAGGTGGATAACTTATTGTATGATATATGTTAAATTATAAAAGATATTCAAGTGAAGGACATAACATGTGAGAAGTATATCTAAATATAAGAATTTTGTGCACAAATGCATTGTTCCTTTTTTGTGGATTTCTGCTATTTTCATTTGCTTTATTTCTCTGGAAAGTTGCAAAAATACCAACGAAGCCGACCCAAACGTTCCTATTCGTTACTTTCATGCTCATTATCAATATCCTACGGGGGGAAATAGTCATTATTTAACCCACGGCGATTTTAATCGAGACGGTGCTATTGACTTAGCAATAACTACATATAATACGAATCACGTTGCTGTTTTGTTACGTGATTCGGAAAAAGGTAACTTTAAACTACATGTAGATTACCCCGTTGGCAAAGGTCCTGGCATGATAGTTTGTGGGCAGTTGGATGGAGATGGCTTCGAAGACTTGGTCGTCCTAAATCAGGACGGTGATTCTTTTTCCACACTTTACGGGAAAGGAGATGGAACTTTTGAGGACCCTATAGAGTTTGGGTTAACAAACGGAGCAAAATCTTCTGCAATCGCTTTAACAGATGCAAACAAGGATGGTTTAACAGATGTAATAATTGCAGAATATGGTACAGGTATCATCCTACTTATCCAGAATGCAGGGGCACGAACATGGGGTAACGTAGATATCATTCATTATGGAAGTGGACCTCGTTGGCTACTTCCCATTGATTTGGACAAAAACGGAGAGGTCGATTTAATCATTTCTAACCGTGATTCTAACAATATCTCTGTATTATTAAGTCAACCAGGAGCCCTATTTTCACAAAAAAATGATTATCCTGTCGGCGTATATCCTCGTTCAATAGATACATGTGATATTAATGGAGATAGTTACCCAGACTTAGTTGTTGCAAATGCTGGTTCGGGGACATACTCAGTTTTGTTAAATGATACTAAAGGAGTTATGACAGTTCTATCTACCATACAATCACGGAAATTGCCAACCAAAGCCCTACTACGGGATATAAACAAGGATGGTTTCGTTGATTTGATTGGTTTATTATATGGTGAACTTACCTTGAGCACAGGCACTATTGCTAATGGACCTTTTGCATCGGCAGAAATTTTCTACGGAACACAGGAAAGAACGTTTGAATACTTAAAAACAATCAATTTAGGGGTAGGTGCAGTAGACATAGACACAGCTGACTTAAATGCAGATACCCATGAAGATTTGATGTTTACATTATTCGGTCTCGACCGAGTAGGGATTATTTATGGGGACAGTCAATTTTTTAATAAAGCAGAAGAAAGACCCGAATTTAGTGGTGACATCGGAACATTAGCAACTGCTAATCTCGATAGTGACGCAGAAAAGGAAATAGTTATTGCATCCAATAGGGCTCCGTATTTCCGTATTTTTAAATTTGATTCTAATCAAAAACTTGTAGAAAAAGGTAAGTGGGATTTGCCATCTATTATCCAGAATATAAATCTTACCAGTATTGATAACGGTAACAACTCGATTGATATGATACTTTGCCTAAAAGGTCAAGAATATGTTGTTGTATATTTGAATAATGGCGAGGGTTTACTCCAAAAAAAAGGAGAATTTTCAGTAAGAGCCCCATCTATCAACCATCAAACCTTTCCCTCCTCTGTAGCTGTCGGCGATGTTAATAATGATGGAAATAATGACCTTGTCACAGCCAATCCACAAGCGGATACCGTCTCTGTTCTCCTTGGCGATGGTAACGGCTCATTCGGTCCAGCAAACGAAACAGTGGTTGGTGATTATCCCATGGCGGTGAAACTTGCTGACGTAAATAAGGATGGAATCCTTGATTTACTTTTTGTGAGTAGTCGTGACCCAAATGACCCAAATGATACTGCTCCATCACGGTTCGTATGTTGGCTCGGGAAAGGAGATGGAACCTTTGACAAAAGCACACAAAAACGATACGCTACAGACGGGAATCCACGTGGACTACTGCTCTATGATCTGGATAAAGATGGTGATTCAGAAGCAGTAACGGTTCACCCAGGTGGAGGAAGTTTCGTGGTATTTGGGGCTAAAGATAATGGCTCATTTGTGAGGGTTAAAACAATTAGAATAGGTAAAACATCCAAATCTTTATTTACATGGGATATAAATAATGATAGTTTCTCCGATTTAATATCTACAAATGGAGAAAGTATCATTTCCATAATCTTAAATCAAGGCGGATTAGACTTTTCTTCAGAGTATTACTATTACGTAGGACATAGTCCTGTATCTGCTATCCCTTACGATATCGACAAAGATGGAATTTTAGATATAATTATTGCAAATAATGCATCGAATGACTTGTCTTTCGTTTATGGGAGACAACCTTAAAAGTTTTTTATCAAGACGAATTTGAAACAAAAGCAATTGATAATGTGTCAAAATATCAATTCTCTTGGGACTAACTATTATCACCATAAACAAACATATAGGAGTTATCTTTATGAGTATAGTAAAGAAAACATTTAAATGGATTGGCATCACTATTCTTGTTCTAATTTTAGCGATTCTTCTATTCAAGTTTTATGCAGACCGTACTTACTTTAACAATTACGACCCTTCTCTTCCTCTTAACCCACGGGTCGAAGAAGTAAAAGAAATCAATGACGAGATAGAAGTTTTTAACGTGAAACGTCCGCGACATTTTCAGAGTGTTAAATTCTCATACGAGAGTCGACCAGGTGAACGAGTCCCTGCCTTGATTGTGTTCCCAACCGAATTAAAAGGCAAAGTGCCTTGTGTAATTTTCTTGCATGGTATAGGCCAAAGCAAAGGATTTATCCACGAAATTGCTGGCCCCTTCGTGGAAAAAGGTTTTGCTATGGCAAGTTTCGACCAGAGCATGCAAGGAGAACGGAAAATTAAAGGTGGCTGGCTTAAACAAGCCATAGCCTTCCGACAAAGACCATGGAAAACAATTAATGATGCAAGGAGATTAATAGACTATTTGCAAACACATCCAGATATTGACCCGAACCGAATTTACTTAGTGGGAGCCAGTTATGGTGCTATTACAGGCTGTACTTTAACAGCCTTTGATAAACGGATAAAAGCATCTATTTTAGTCGTAGGTGGAGGTAATATCCGTGTTATGTTAGATGCACCCCTTATAAAAAATAATTCACCTAAATGGCTCCATATGATAGCGAAACCTATTGTTTCCTTTATCATGAATGTCGCAGACCCTATACACTATGCAAAAGGGACGTCTCCAACACCACTTCTGTTTTTAAATGGTGACCAAGACAAGTTAGTCACTCCAGAAGCAGGTAAAATTTTATTCAATTCGGCGGGGGAACCAAAAGAAATACGGTGGTATCCTATTGACCACCCAGGACTTCGCAATAGTGACGGGCTGGAAATTATACGGATGTTAGATGAAGGGCTTGCTTGGCTCGTAGAACAGGACAACAAGATAAAACAAACCGCATATAACTGGTACCGGGGCTGGGAGTCGAACCCAGGACATCTGGAACCACAATCCAGTGCTCTAACCAACTGAGCTACCCCGGCACCGACTATTATTTTACACAAGAAATGAATAAAAACGCAAGATATGGACTTTTAGCGGTCAGGATGCGTTAGCAAGTTTATCTTTCCAGAATGCCAGTAAATCTATTAATATATTATTTATATCCTTTTTCGGCGACCAACCTATATTCCGTTTAATCTTTTGTGAACTTCCATAAATTTTTTTAATATCGTGCTTCCGTCTTCTTGTGTTTTCAACAACCACTTCTATTTTAAGATTTGTTAATTCTTGAAGAATATCTATCACAGTACTTAAAGCAACTGATATTCCTGAACATAAATTATATACTTCTCCTTCTTCCCCGCAATTGGCAAGCATTTCATAAGCACAAACAACATCATCGACATGCAGGAAGTCCCGCTCTACCTCGATATTGCCAACATATAATACAGGGTCTTTAAGCCCAATCTGCATTTCAGCAAATTGTTTCGCAAAATTGGATAATACAAATCGCTCATTTTGTCCCGCTCCTGAATGGTTAAAAGGTCGCACTACAATAGTAGACAACAGACCATGTCGTGCCAGATATTGGCAGTATAAATCAGAACTGAGTTTTGATATTGCATATGGATTTTGTGGATTTAATGGATGCGTTTCGTCAATAGGCAGAAACACAGGAGGTCCATATACTTCAGAGGTGCTTATAAAAATAAACTTAACATTTTCTCCAAAATATTTCCTGAGTATGTCGGTAAATACTACAACACTATCCGTATTCACCTTGAAACAATTAGAAGGGTCTTGAACTGACTGAGGAACGAATGTAATTGCAGAGAGATAAAAAACATGTGTCAATGGTGGAAGCGTATTTAGAAGGGTTTTAACTTGTTGTTCATCTTGGACATCGCATTGGATAATATTCTTCTGTGGATGAATATCACAGCCAAAGACATCCCAACCACATTGACTTAGGTATCTAAATAAATGTTGACCGACAAATCCACCTGCACCAGTAATTAAAGCACGTTTATTCATGTTTGTACCTTAATTCCCGAATGTGTCTCTCAACAAATTTCAGGTCTGCATCTACCATCATATGAATCAAATCTTCAAAGGAATGCCTCTTTTTCCAACCTAATTTCGCTTTTGCTTTGGAACAATCCCCTAACAGCAGGTTTACTTCTGCGGGACGATAAAACTGTTCGTCAACACGGACATATTTTTCCCAATCCAATCCAACATGAGCAAAAGCAATCTCACAAAATTCACGAACACTATGTGTCTCCTCACTGGCAATGACATAATCATCCGGTTGCTCCTGTTGTAGCATAAGCCACATCGCTTCAATATAATCACCCGCATATCCCCAGTCTCGTTTCGCATCCAAATTACCTAACCTTAATTCATCTTTAAGACCATGCACGATACAAGCAACCCCGTGCGTTATCTTTCGTGTTACAAATTCGAGTCCCCGCCGTGGAGATTCGTGATTAAACAATATTCCTGAGCAAGCAAATATGTCATAACTTTCGCGATAATTCACGGTTATCATGTGTCCATAAACTTTTGCCACCCCATAGGGGCTACGTGGATGAAACGGTGTATTTTCATTTTGAGGTGTCTCTTTTACCTTCCCAAACATCTCGCTGGATGATGCCTGATAAAAACGTATCTTGGGATTGACAACACGTATGGCTTCAAGAACACGGGTTACCCCTAAAGCGGTTACATCACCAGTAAGAATAGGTTGTTTCCACGACGTTGGAACAAATGATTGTGCCGCTAAATTATAAACTTCATTCGGGTCCGCTACTTGGATGGCTTCGATAACGGATACCTGGTCTGTAAGGTCCGCTTGAATTAGATGTATTTGTTCCTGAATATGAGCAATACGTTCAAACGTCTCCGTACTTGAACGTCGAACAATTCCGAACACTTCATATCCCTTCGATAGTAAAAACTCGGCGAGATATGAGCCATCCTGCCCTGTAATTCCTGTGATAAGGGCACGACGTTTTTCTTGATTATTTACCATAAAACTCTCCTAACCTATTTCATAAAATGTTTTAAACCAGCGAACATACCTTCGGATACCTTCTTCAATCGGAATGCAAGGACGATAATCCAGCAATGTACGTGCATGGGTAATATCAGCAAACGTAATTTCTACATCTCCCGGCTGTCTGGGTTGCCAATTTATTTCAACAGGCTTACCAACCGCCTCAGAAATAATCTCAATTAAATCAATCAATTTTGTCGTTCGACTCTCACCCAAATTAAATATCTCATATCGAAATGGACGTTCAATACTTTTGATAAGTCCATCCAAAATATCATCAATGTATGTATAATCTCTTGCTGAAGAACCATCTCCAAAAAGGATAACCGGCTCACCATGGAGAATTTGTTTTGTAAATTTATGTATACCCATATCAGGTCGTTGGCGAGGACCGTATACGGTAAAAAACCGTAGCATTGTTACATTCACACCATACACAGAACTATAAACATGTGCTTGGAGTTCATTTGTCCGTTTTGTAACAGCATAAGGACTAATAGGGAACATTACCGGATCCACCTCAGAATAAGGAATAGCCTTACTACCTCCATACACCGAAGAACTGGATGCAAAGACAAGATGCGATGGCTGAAAATCTCTACACGCATCTAAAATATTCTGCGAACCAATAATATTTACCCTATAATATTCCTCTGGATTTTGTAAAGAGGGACGAACTCCTGCTCGTGCTGCTAAATGAACAACAACCTCCGGGGACTCCTGTTCAAAAATTTCATATATTGCATCTCTATTGCAAATATCTGCTTCATACAACTTAAAATACTCGGACTTAGTAGCACCTTCTATATATCTTCTTTTTATTTCCGGCTTATATGTTGGACTAAAGTCATCAATTCCTATAACCCGATTCTTAAACATAATAAGTCTGTCCGCAAGACTTGAACCAATAAAACCTGCCACTCCTGTAATAAGAACCTTCATGGATCTCCCTTCTGATTTCATGTTTATGTCAATAAAAGTGTAATAAAATGAATTTTATAAAGGCAAACCTAAAACTTTTAGCATTCTCTTTTGTAGAAACCGATTTTTAGTGGTATACTGAAAATTATTTTGTGTCTATACATAAGGAAATTGTAAAATGAAATATTATAAGTGTGATGGCTGTGGAAAAATCTTGAAGCAAGACGAATTGCGTTATCGTATTAAAATAGAAGGTATGGCAATTTACGAACAAAATGAAATTCATCTGGCTGACCTAATTCGTGACCATCAGGATGAAATTTCAGATTTAATCAAAAAGATGGAAAACATGAGCCCAGATGAACTTGAAGAACAAATTTATAAAAATTTTGAATTTGATTTATGTCCTGCTTGTTACAAAATATATATTCGTAATCCAATCATTTTGTTGAAAAACGAATACCTGGAAAAAGATAATGCTAACGGAGCTATAGAACGATTTTTAAACTCACTAAAGAAACCAGAATAAAAAATATATGAGTAGGTTTATTGTTGACAAATAAATTGGTATAATAAGTACATAACTATTAAAAATTAAATAGTGAATACCAAATGAACAATCACCGGGAGAAATTATGAGCCAAGAAATCCCCAATGAAGAAGGATTAGGGGGTGCTTCACTTAGTGAGATAATAGAAGAGGTATGGCAAAATAAACTTACTAAGGTGGTAGAGTTATTTAAATCGAGGGCTTTCGCAGATGCTCTTCCAGTAGCAGAAGAATGTTTCCAATATGCACAACAGAATTTCGATGAGACAGACCCACGATATGCAATAAGTTTAAATAATCTTGCTGAGATTTTACGTGGTTTGCATAGATACACAGAGGCAGAAGAATATGCCCGAAAAGCATTAGCCACACGAATAACAATTTTTGGTGAAGAGCATACAGATGTTGCTAATAGTTATCATACATTAGGCGTTATTTGCCATGAACAAAGAAAATATACCGAAGCAGAGAGAGCCCACTTAAAGGCGTTGGAAATTCGGAGAAAGGTTTTAAGTCAGAAGCATCCAGATATTGCCCGTTCCTTATATAATTTAGCCGGTTTGTATATGACGATGAAGAATTTTGCAGAGGCGGAGAAAAGTGCTCAGGAGGCTTTAGACATTCGTGAGAAAATTCTCGGTCCGATGCACCCAGAAGTTGCTTCAACATTACAACTAATGGGTGATATATATCGTCAGCAAAATGATCTGGTACTTGCGGAGTCGTTATATAGACGGGCATTGGAGATACGCGAAAGTGCATTGGGTTCCAACCACCCAGAAACTGCATTCACGTTAAATGCATTAGGCGTCCTATGTCACGCACAGGGGAAAATACAAGAGGCAATTCATTATACAGAGCGGGCAGTTAACTTATACCGCTCTATATGGGGTAATGCGAGTATTGATGTAGCAAGGGTATTACATAATTTAGCAGGGTATTATCGGACTGTAGGCAGATTTTTTGAAGCAGAACAGTTATATCAAGAATCACTCACAATTAAACAAAGTTTCCTACCACCCAAACATCCTGACATTGCTGTTACATACTATCAATTAGCAGAGTTGTATAAAGCTCAAGGATTCCCTCAAAAGGCGGAACCTCTTAGCATGAAATGCCTTCAAATATGGGAAGAAATATTCGGACCCGAAGATATAAATGTCGGAAACGCTCTTTGCAATTGGGCAGAAGTCCTTAAATGTTTAGGCAAATTACAAGAATCAGAAAAAGCATACGTCAGGGCATTAGAAATTTGGAAAAAGAAATATGGTTCGGAACATCCAAATGTTGCAACGACATTAAACAACTTGGGGGAAGTATATCGTTTTCAGGAACGATTTATTGAGGCAGAACGACATTACCTTGAAGCCATTGAATTATGGCGAAAATTATCTGGACCAGAGCACCCTAATGTCGCTGCTGTACTATCAAATTTAGGTGAACTACGAAAATCAGAGCACCGTTATGAAGAAGCAGAACGATTTTTCCGCCAAGCACTACAAATCCTTGAAAAGAGCATGGGCACTTTTAATAACGCAGTAGCAACCTTGTACCATCAATTGGCACGTCTATTTGAACAGCAAGGAAAATACCCACCTGCGGAAAGTTTGTATCGGCGTGCCTTAGAAATACGAGAGAAAGTATTAGGTCCTCTCCATCCTGATGTTGAAACGATCCTGCAGGATTTAGAAGCCTTATATCTGGCTCAGGGCAAATATGGTTCTGCAGAACCTCTATATCTTCGTTCCTTCGAGATATGGAAATCGGCATATGGCGGTATGGATCACCCCGATTTAGCAAGGGCATTAAATAATTTAGCAGGTGTATATCAAGCACAACGTCGATTTAAAGAAGCAGAAGAATTTTATTTGAAAGCCATCGAGATGAAACAAAGAATTTACGGACCACAACACTTAGAAGTGGGAAAAACCATAAATAACCTTGCCGGGCTATACTACGAAACAAAAAGGTATCAAGAATCTGATATGTATTACCGTGAAGCACTCAAAATTAAACAAAGCTACTTAGGAGAAGACCACCCTGAGTTAGCCACTACATATAATAATATGGGATTGCTATATCTTGCGTTAAAACGGTTCAGCGAGGCAGAGGTATATTTTATCAAAGCATTAGAAATATGGCGAAAAGCATGGGGAGAAAAAGACCCATCTGTTATTTTAGTTCTTAGAAGTCTACAAGATGTTTACAATCAAAGTGGAAATCGGGCAAAACTTGAAGAAGTCCGTAAAAAGTTAATGGAACTCCTTTAATGTTGGCTGTAAATTTGTGGTATACTTTTGCTACATGCAACGTTTTATAATTATCCATAATAAAAGAGTTTGATATAGGATAAACAGCGTAATGAAATGTTTGTATAACTGTATCCAATTGATAATAGTAGGATTATTCCTTTTATTCACCACATCCTGTGGTAGAATTGGCGACCCAGAAACGATAAAAATCGCACGGATTGACAATACATATATTACAAGGGGTGATTTATATCGAATCCTACGAGAGATGGACGACCGAGAACGACCAAAAATAACCAGCCGTGGCGATTTCTTACGGGTTTTAAATCAATACATCGACCAGCAAATTAAAATTCCATTAGGCAAAAAGTTAGCTGAGGAAGGAAAAATATCCCTTAACCGTGAAATAGCCCGAGAACAATTTTTTAAGCAGGCTGGCGATGATGAAGACCAGTTTCGTTCTATCTGGAATATTCCCATTCCAGAAGGGAATACAGTTACACCATTAATGCAGGTTTATAATCTAACTCCTGCAACACTCCGTACAATGAAAGAGTATATCGAGCAAGAAACAGATAAAATCTATGAACGTCTATTAGGAGAACAAGCAGTTGCTTACCTGGTATCAGAAGATTTGAAAGCAGGAAAGTTAAATGTAACTGCAGAAGAATTGGAGAGAGAGTATAATCTACGCAAAAACAGTTTTCACGTATATGAAACAATTAAATTTAGGGGTATTTTCGTGCCTACTACTTTGTCCAATTCCGCAAGAATATGTGCAGAATATCGCAAACAAATAGATAGCGGAAAAGACTTTGACAAACTCGTAGAGGAAATTATACAACAAAAAGAATCCGCTGTTATTGTCCCCGAAATGAAGGATATAAAAATTATCGAAAGTGATATTGAGAATAATCCTGAATCGACAAGATTTCGCGGTTTCTGGACTGTTGCGGAAAATGCAGAACCAGGAACTATTTTAGGCCCTGTTTACATGCCAGAATTCCAAAGAATGGCACGGGATAGCACAGGGGCAGTCAAAGCACAAATTATGCCCGATGCCTACGTAGTCCTAAAAGTCCTTGAACATAACCCAGAACGCATACCAACCATTGAAGAAGTAAAACATCTGCTTGCTCCCAATATCCTAATGGCAAAAAAAATGGAAGAATTAAGAAAATTACATAATGTCGAAATCTATGAAAAAAATATCCCAGACCCGTCATCATCTCGTGACCAATTTACAAATCCATGGGAAGAACTATGACATCACATTGACAAAAGATATAAAACAAAATAATAAAGAAAGGATTTTCTATGAACATAGGTAAAACAACTTTTTTACTGTTCCTAACTATCACCATTTTTTGCTTCTTTAGCTTATATGCAGAGCAAAACACAGAAAAAACGACTGAAAAACAATCGTTTTTAGACATATTAAAACCCATCCAGAATGCGGAGACATGTAAAGTACAGGTAAAAGCAATTTATACATTAACCGACGACAACAAAATGCAAGATATGCAACATACCTTTAATATCACTACCAAAGGTGACAAATTATCTTTTGTCTCCATGGAGTATAGTCAAGGAACAATACAATTTTTCCGTAACGGTCCCAATATAACAATTTATTCTGATGAAGAGAAAAAGTATATAGAACGAGAAACACCTAAAGGGTTAAGGATGTTTAGTTTCATTCAGGGGCTCGAACTAATGGATACAATTCTGTTCGGTGAAGGAGATACTCCTATTAATTTTGAGGTGAAAAAATATGAAGTTGTCTCCAATCCCGATACAGGCACAAAAGAAAAATATTACAAAATCGAAACCGAAAAAGGAGAAACCTACGACCTCTGGTTCTCAGACGAGGCTAATCCACAATTAATAAGAATATCAGCAGAAACCATTCGTTCAGGCAATACTGCAAAAAAAGCCACGTATTATTTCACCGATTGGAAACTTAACTCTGCTGTAGATGATAAGGTTTTCAAATTTACACCACCTGAAGGTGTTACGAAACTTGAGAGAGAAGAAACCAAAGACCCCTTATTAGGCAAAAAAGCCCCAGACTTTACCTTAACCTCATTAGATGGCTCTCAAGTATCTTTGAAAGATTTTAAGGATAAAAAAGTTGTGGTGTTAGATTTCTGGGCAAGCTGGTGTGGGCCTTGTCGAATGGCTATGCCTGTTGTGCAGGCTGTCAGTGAAGAGCTAAAAGATAAAGATGTTGCATTCTTCGCAGTGAATATTCAAGAAGATAAGAATGTAATTACACGATTCATAGAAAAGCAAAATATAAAAATACCAGTACTTATGGATAAAACAGGCAAAACAGCAGAACAATACTTAGTTCAATCCATCCCTCGATTAGTAATCATAGGTAAAGATGGGGTCATTCACGGAGGACATTCAGGATTTTCGCAAGGAATGAGAGAAAGTTTAAAGAAAGAAATTTTAGATATTTTGGAGGGAAAATCAAAATAGAAGATAAAATCTAAAAAAGATGTTATAATAATATGCTGTCTAAGAAGGAAAAGAATATGTTTAAAAAAGAGAGAATTGTTTTAGTACTATTGTTCTCCATAGTAGTAATTTATCTCTCGGTACACTATGGCATTAAGTTCTTAGGAATTAATGGAGATAACCACCCTTTGATTGGCAAAAAAGCCCCTGAACTAACCATTAAGGGGATAGATGGAACTTCCGAAGTTAAATTGTCTTCCTTTTCAGGTAAAAAAGCCATTATCTTGGATTTCTGGGCAAGCTGGTGCGGTCCTTGTCGCCAAGCATTACCTATTATGGAAAATTTAGCAAAACAATACAATCCCGAACAGTTTTCTGTTATTGCAGTAAATGTTTGGGATGGGAATATAGACCAGATTAAAAGATTCCTAAGCGAAAAAAATATTAAAACAGTAAACGTGTTTATCGAAACAGATAAAGAAACAAATGAAAAATTTATGTTTTCGGGGGTACCTGCTATTTTTATATTGGATGGAGACCTAAACATTAAACAATTTTACAGGGGTTATTCCCCTTCTTTAGAAAGAGCCATTAAAAAAACAGTAGAAAAACTAATATCTGAAAAAAATCAATAAGATATTATCATTTTCCTCTTTTAATATGAATTCTAAACCCTTAACTCATCATTTCTTCTTACTTTTATACTCATACTATCCGTAATAAAAAACCTATCTGGAATAGACATTACTAAACCATTCTCATCATTATAATTGTCAGATGTAATTGGAGAAACACATATTCTATATATTAAAATGATTTTATTGAAATATAAAATCATTTACAAAAAGAGTAATCTGCTTATGAAAATAGGAAAGAAACTACTATATTTTTCTGTTTTTTTATCTATTACATTTTTTAGTTGTTCAGCTCCTATTGGCAGTAAAGAGCCAGCCCAAAATAATCCTAATAGTGGAGCGGTTGGAGCATCGTTACTAACACAAACTCACGTTTTCTACCAAGATCTGGCTGGGGCTATGAAAGAAACAGCAAATCAGCGGAATATTAATTTACGAATTCAGTATGCGGAATTTGACCCTCGCAAACAAAATGACCAGATTGAGATGTTCATTCTACAAGGGGTTCGTGCTTTAGTCGTTGCACCTACAGATTCCAGTGGGATGGCTCCCCTGATAAAGCAAGCGATGGATAAAAAAATACCCGTGTTCACCGTAGACATTGCCGTAAAAGATACGGATGTTATTTGTCATATCGCCTCTGACAATTATCAAGGTGGTGTGTTGTTAGGTGAGTTTTTAGCGAAGCAACTAAACGGGCAAGGTAAGGTCGCTATTATTGACCACCCGACAGTAACCTCGGTTCAGGAACGGGTTAAAGGTTTTGAAGATGCGTTAGCGAAATATCCAGACATAGCCATTGTCCAGAAAATTCCTGGGGAAGGACAACGTGATAAAGCCATGCGTTCCGCTCAAGACCTGATTGCTTCTCGTTCTGACCTCAGTGCAATATTTGGGATTAACGATGACTCAGCCCTGGGAGCATTAGCAGCAATAGAATCCGCAGGATTACAAGATAAAATCAAAATCGTAGGTTTTGATGCAACACCAGAAGCCTGCCAGGCGATTCGCGATGGAAAAGCACTTATTGCTGATATTGCCCAATTTCCAAAGGAAATTGGCAAAGTAGCAATGGAAACAATTGACGAATACTTTAAGGGAGCACAGCCCCCTCGTGTAAAATATGTACCTGTAAAATTAATAACTCGTGAAACTCTACTTTCAGAAGGGTCAAATCTATGAGCGAAACCCTACTACTTGAAATGCGTGATATTACAAAACGATTTCCTGGTGTCCTGGCACTGGATAAAGTAAAATTGGAAGTGCGTTATGGTGAAGTGCACTGTCTGGTCGGCGAAAATGGAGCCGGTAAATCTACATTAATGAAGATACTATCCGGTGCAGTCCCCATGGATTCCGGAGAAATCTTTTTAGAAGGACAACCCATTCATATTATATCTCCATATCATGCTCAACAATTGGGCATCAGTATGATATATCAGGAATTCAACCTTATCCCCTACCTCAGCGTAGCGGAAAATATTTTTCTTGGTCGTGAACCTCGCATTCCCAAAACACCGCTAATTAACTGGAAAAAAATGTACGACGAAGCAACCAAAGTGCTGGAACAAGTTGGCTTAAAACTTGATGTCCGTCTGCCAGTTGCAGAGTTAAGTATCGCACAACAACAAATGGTTGAAATCGCTAAAGCACTAAGTATTAAATCAAAAATTATTGTTATGGATGAACCCTCCGCAACACTCACCGACCATGAACTAAAAACATTATTTGAACTGATTAAATCACTACGGAGGCAGAATTTAGGAATTATCTATATCTCACATCGATTGGAAGAATTATATGAGATTGGCAATCGGGTCACCGTAATGCGTGATGGGCAATATGTTGGCACTCACGAAGTATGTGATGTTACCCGCGAAGACTTAATACGGATGATGGTAGGCCGCGAACTTACCGAGGAATATCCAAAAATCTTTTTACCCCGTGGCAAAGAACGTTTACGCGTAGAGAATTTAACACGACGTGGTGCATTTAAAAATATAAGTTTTTCAGTATATTCTGGTGAAATAGTAGGATTAACAGGTTTAGTCGGTGCAGGTCGGACAGAAGTGGCTCGTGCTATTTTCGGTGCAGACCCGATAGATGACGGAAAAATCTATATCGACGGCGAAGAAGTAAAAATTCGTTCCCCTCAGGAAGCAATTAAACATGGTATCGGTCTATTAACGGAAGACCGTAAAAATCAGGGACTTGTTCTCGGCATGACTATTCGTGAAAATACAACCTTAGCAAACCTAAAAGCCATCACAAAAGGCATTTTCTTAAATCTCCCCAAAGAAAGAGAAATTACAGAAAAATATGTGCACGATATTCAGATACGTACCCCTTCCATAGAACAAATCGCCCAAAATTTAAGTGGTGGAAACCAGCAAAAAGTAGTTCTTGCCAAATGGCTATTCACTAATTCACGCATCCTTATCTTCGACGAACCTACCCGCGGAATTGATGTCGGCGCCAAAGCGGAAATTTTCCGACTTATGAATAGACTCTTAGAACAAGGAGTGGCTATTCTTATGATTTCCAGCGAACTCCCTGAAGTTTTAGGCATGTGTGACCGAATCCTTGTTATGCACGAAGGAACCTTAGTCGGTGAACTTTCACGAGATGAAGCGACACAGGAAAAAATCATGCAGTTTGCCACAGGATATAAAAAGCAAAATGTGGCTTAATAAAGGAATAAAAACCTTCTTTTTCCGCTCTTGGGTTCCGTTAACAATTACACTTGTTCTCGAATTTATTATCTTCGAATTTATTGGCAGACAAAAAGCACAACCTGGGTTCGCTTCCTTTCCCACAGTCATACTAATCCTAAATCAATTATCCATCTTCGGGATTATGGCAATCGGCATGACATTCGTAATCATGGCGGGAGGTATCGACCTATCCATTGGCTCATTAGGAGCCATGTCCGGTGTCATCTCTGCCTTAGTAGCGGTTTATATATCATCTATATCTTTACATTTCGTGCCAATAGCATTCTTATTAGGTCCCACTTTAGGCATATTCGTTGGAATTATTATGGGGAGCATAATTACCTTCTTGAATATCCAGCCTTTCATCGTCACACTTGCCTTTATGAGTTTGCTCCGTGGGTTAGCAAATATCATAACCAATGGGAAACCTATCAGTCCTGTTCCAGATAATTTCTTAATGTTAGGTCGGGGTATGTGTCTTCAAATTATACCCATCAGTGTCGTTATTTTCGGACTGATATTTTTTTTGGGATTAATTATCCTTCATTACACCTCTTTAGGCAGACATACCCTCGCCATTGGTGGAAACGAAGAATCGGCTCGCCTTAGTGGGGTTCCTATACAAAAAGTAAAACTTTCTATATATATATTATGCAGTGCCCTCTCTGCGTTAGCAGGCGTTATTTTAGCCTCACGAATGGGTTCTGGTAGTCCAAAGGTAGGTATCGGCGATGAACTTGCGGTTATCGCAAGTGTTGTAATCGGTGGCACAAGTTTGAGCGGAGGAAAAGGTTCCCTTTGGGGAACACTATTAGGATTGTGCGTCGTATTCACATTAAATAGTGGACTTAATTGGATTGGAATCGAAACCTTTGGACAGCAAGTAACATTGGGACTCGTCATATTAACAGCAGTTCTTATTGATAAAATCCAAGGAAAACTAAAAGAGCAACAACCGAAATGATTATTCCTCCGTTGTACCTTTCTCCGCTTATTGCTCTATGCCTTGCTATTATTAATAGCTCCGCACAGCCTTCACAACAACAAACAGACATGTTAAAACAGGCACAGCAAAAGATATTAAATTATGTTCACATCCATAAATCTCAATTTCGGGTCGAAGACCTTGTCTTGTTAGATTATCTCTACCGTCGATTCAACCTTGATCATGAATTTTCGTTTAAACATTCTTTCACTCGTATCCCAAGCCGACAAGATATACAATCATTAGAAGTTTATGGAAGGTTAGTAAACTACACATCTATTCCATGGAAAAAACCAATAAAAGCAGAACCATTTATTTGGATGGAAATACAGGCACTATTCATAGAAAAACAAGATGGTTGTCCATCAAAACAAAAAATATTATCAATATTAAAAAAACAACTTTATGAAGGTGGTTATTCTACGACACATACAGCATTAGCATTAGGTTGGTTTATAGAACAAGGTTGCTTATCTGAAACAGACCCAGAGGTAATCCAGTTCAAACAAGAAATTACCCACCAACTATTAAACATATCACAAACAATCACATACCCAACAGATTTAAAAACAGAGGCATTGGCATTTATTTGTTATCTCGGAGAAAAAAATAATGTCGACGCAAACAATTTTATCCAATTATTAACCTACCAGAGGGATGACGGTGCCTTTTCAGGCACTAAAAATCCCAACGACGGGATTAATGTCCACACCACATTACTAATGCTTTGGCTTACCTATGAGTTCCTAAATAAACAAACGAATTACTCAGAACCTATGATTATTCCCCTTAAAAAGAAACCCGCAAATTAATGCAAAAACCGAACTGTGTCCTCAGAACCTGGTTCCCGTACCCCAATACAATATGGAGCAACCCGTGAAATACCTTCTTTCCCCAAAGGCTGTTTAGGTGGCGGCGCTGATTTTTGGACAGCAGGAGGACTATTCAATGGTTGTTTTGCTGGAGGTTGTTTTATTGCTTGTTGTGGAGGACTACTTAATGGTTTTTTAGGAGGAGGTGCTGATTTCGGTTCTGCTGGCGGGGCAGTCAGTGCTTTCTTCGCCTGCGGTTGACGAATAGCCTGGGCTGGCGGATTACTCAACGCCTTTTTAGGGGGAGGGGCTAATTTCGGTTCTGCTGGCGGGGCAGTTAATGCCTTCTTCACCTGCGGTGCTTTTATGGGCTGTGCTGGTGGATTATTGAGAGGATTTTTCTTTGGTGGAGTAGAAATCGCCGTAGCTGGCGGATTGTTCAACGACTTTTTAGGTGGAGGTGACTCTTTGGGTTCTGCTGGTGGTGCCGTTAACGACTTTTTTGCTTGAGGTGCTTTTATTGGTTGTGCAGGTTCATTTTCCAGTGGAACACGAGAAGGTGGTTTACTAATCTGCTTTGCAGGTGGCTGTATTGCAAATCGAGAATGATATGGACCACATCCTTTATCTCCTGTTTCCTGTTGTTGTGCAAAACATGAAATAATACTCACCACAAAGAAAACAAATAGCAACAAGAAAATTATTTTATCGTGTTTCATCCACAAAACCATTTTATTTTCACCAACACGTTATAATTCTTAATATTGCATCACTTCTCACTACTGAGAAAACCATACTACTGTTGAGCAGGTGGTGCTACAGGACGAATTCCTCCCGGTGGTGCTGCTGGAGGTGGAACAAGGCGTGGTGCACCACCACCGCCACCACCACCTTGCTGTGCAGCACGCTGTTGTGCTTCTTGCATCGCTTGCTCATAACGAACTTTCGCAATCTTTGCTTCTTCAATACGCTTTTTGGAAAGTTCAATTACATTTTGTTTTTGTTGTGTTAATGTCGGATTCTCATCATCTGGAATCACGCTAACAATACTTTCCACTTTCGAATAAGCAGATATGGCTTCTTCGAACCTGTTACTTTCCTTATGCTGGTCCCCTTGGTCAATCGCATCGCTCGCACGGTCTAACACTTCATTTATAACATCAGAAATACTTTTCTTAACTCTTCGCAATCCGCCCTTGGCATTGCTTTCCAAATCTTTGAAGCGATCATCCACAGAATTATACAAACTCACTGCAATACGATAGGTCAATATTGCATTTCCATAGTCACCCGACAACCGATATTTTTCCGCTTCTTCTTGGGTCTTCTCCGCTTGAGAGATAATAGTCACTAACATATTTCGATATTCTGTTCGTTCCTTTATTTCCTGATACGTTTGCTGTATCATATTAACAATCTCTTGATTTTCTCTATCAAATTCAATTGCTTGCTGAAAACTATATAAAGCATTGTTCAGATCTTCTTCTTTACCTCCCGGTTGATTAGCACGAGCAAGACTGGTTTGCCCTTGATCATAATAATATTTACTTAACTTTTTCGCTATAGTATTCCGAAGTTCTCCCGCTGACACAGTATATGCACTTCGCCATAACTGGACAGCCCGATTTTTCGCCTCCGAAGAATTCATACGATAAAACGCGTCGCCAATACGGTTCACCGCCTCAGGGGGAGTTAGGCTCAGTTTTGTAAAGTTTTCATATACTTTATCTGCCTGAAACATATTCTTCTTTACATCAAGCAGAAATTCAATTTCTTTCACAAAATACCATGCCCGAGTACGGTCAGATGGGGGACTTACCCAAACCCCCTCATCCTCAGGTCGTAACACGGTGTACCAGACATCAGAGACTGCTCTAACAGTCCGCACAAAATAATCCAGTCCTGCTTTTGCAAGTAATCCATTATATCCTTTACCAAGACGATAATCATTTGCGATAAGTCGTTTGTTCTCCACAAAGTATGGACGCCGTTCTGAAAAATATTTTTTTACATCAATAATAAAATTTCTCTGCGTTTGCTGTGCTTGATATGCATAAGAGTCCAACTGTTTATCTATATCTTCATTTACTACCTTTTGAAGTTGTCGTTCTTCATCTGTCCACGCAAACCCATAAGGAATCATCAAATCCGCTACTAATGCGGAGAGAACACCTAAACGATACGCATAATAAGAAGATGGTCCAAATCTCCGAATATCCCGTAGCAATTGAATTTCTGACGTTATTGCCGAAAATATAGCCTCTTCATTTTCAAATGAATAAAATTCCGCTATGGTCTGCCATCCATCCGCCGAACCCTGTATCGCCTCCTTCTCATAACCAACACCAGCAGAGCCCGACGGTCGAAATGTATATGGGAATTCAGACTGTATCATCTGAATAGCCATTGCCGTTATTGCCTGCTTCGCACGGGGACCCCATGCATAAGCCGATGAAAACATACCCATTATTTGAAAAAATAAAATACCAATTAAAATTAATTTCATCCTCATAAATCTTTCCATCGTTAAAACTCCATATTACATTTTTAACATCAATAACTTTATACCTATAAATAATAAAACATTATACTACTTTTTTTGCAAAATTAACACAATTTTATCTTTACCGTCAAGATTTTTATCACAACAATTTATAAAATAAATTAAATATTTACTTATATGAGAATTATAACCTAACACTGGGTCTCTATAAAAGAATAATTATACTTGACATAAAATAAAAAATGATACTCCGTAAAAATCTATTTGCTATATAAGCAATAATTAAATTCGTGTATAATAATACACCCAATACGAATTTAAATATATTCAAAGGAGAGAGAATTAAATTTTTTAAATAGAAACTGAAATCGGATAGCCTACAATCGTTTGAGAGAATAAAAAACATTCGTGAATAAAAACAACAAAAAATAATATTTAGTTAAAGATAACATATAATATAATTAACTCTGAACGAAGATAAACATATAATTAGTTACAAATTTTATAGTTTACAACGTTTATTAATAATCGAATAATCACAAGTGAAAACGAAATGCTATCTTCAAATAAAAGGGACTCAAAACAGTGATATTCAAAGTTATTGAATGGATATTCGGTTCAAGTAAAGAACGAGCGGTGCGGAAACTTCTACCGTTGTTAGATGCAGTCCGTGAAGAAGAACCTCGTATCGTCAAAATGACAAATGCAGAGTTGCGAAACCAAACAGCAATATTAAAAGAAAAACTCTCGCAAGGTGCAAGTTTGGATGATTTACTTCCCCATGCTTTTGCGGTAGTTCGTGAAACAGCCAAACGAGTTGTTGGGTTAAGACCTTTTGACGTGCAGATTATTGGTGGCATTGTTCTCCATCAAGGTGGCATTGCAGAAATGGTTACAGGCGAAGGAAAGACATTAGTTGCTACAATGCCTGTATACTTAAATGCCTTAACTGGAGAAGGCGTACATGTAGTTACCGTAAATGACTATTTAGCACGCCGTGACGCGGAATGGATGGGACCTATCTACCAGTTCTTAGGTCTAACCGTTGGACTCATCCAACATGACATGGGACTCTATGAACGACAGGTAGGATACCGCGCAGACATTACCTACGGTACCAACAACGAATTCGGTTTTGATTACCTACGCGACAACATGGCTGTAAGAAAAGATTTCCAAGTTCAACGCGGATTAAATTATGCTATTGTCGACGAGGTCGACTCCATACTCATTGATGAAGCAAGAACACCCCTTATTATTTCAGGTCGTCCTGAACGTAGCTCAGATATTTACGTAAAGGTAGACGAGGTCGTTCGCAGGTTACGTCGTGGCGAACATTACGAAGTAGATGAGAAACAGCGATATGTATTGATAACCGACGAAGGCATGGAACAGGCAGAACGATTATTAGGAGTTGATGACCTTTTCACAGATACCAATATCGGCATTGTCCATATCTTGGAACAATCCATTCGTGCCCATAATTTATATCATCGAGACAAAGACTATATTGTCCGCAATGGCGAAGTACTTATTGTTGACGAATTTACAGGTAGAGCCCTTGAAGGACGGCGTTACTCTGACGGATTACATCAGGCGATTGAAGCAAAAGAACGTGTGCCTATCCGTTTCGAATCACAGACAATAGCCACTATTACTTATCAGAATTACTTCCGAATGTATAAAAAATTAGCAGGTATGACAGGAACCGCTATCACTGAAGCTTTAGAATTCAGTAAAATCTACGGATTGGAAGTAACACAAATACCAACAAATTTACCCTTAATCCGTGAAGACTTGAATGACCTCGTCTTTGCAACAGAAAACGGTAAATTCCATTATGTCGTAAAAGAAATTCAACGAATTCATGCAACAGACCGACCTATCCTCGTCGGAACTGTAAGCATAGAAAAATCGGAAAAATTATCAGCAATGCTCCAGGAAGTAGGAATTGACGATTTCCAGGTTTTAAATGCAAAACATCACGAACGCGAAGCCGTGATTATCGCTAACGCTGGAAAAAAATCCGCAATTACAATCGCCACCAACATGGCAGGACGTGGTACAGACATCAAATTGGCTGAAGGTGTCCGTGAATTAGGTGGATTATATATCATTGGCACAGAACGACACGAAGCACGTCGTATTGACAATCAATTACGAGGCCGTGCTGGCAGACAAGGTGACCCTGGCACCACACGTTTCTACGTAAGTCTTGAGGATGAAGTAGCCCGTCTGTTCGGTGGCGACCGCGTTAAACGTCTACTGGATATGTTCGGTAGTAATAGCGAAATGGATGCACAACCATTAAGTCAAAGAATGGTTTCGAGGTCAATTGAACGAGCCCAAAGACAAGTTGAAGAGTACAACTACGAAATTCGAAAACACCTCCTTGAATATGATGAAGTCATGGATAAACAAAGAAAATATATCTACGCAATGCGTCAGGATGTGCTTGAAGATAAAGATGTAACTGAACGATTAAAGGAAATGTTCTCTAATATTATTGCCGACACCCTTGACCAATTTGCCCCAGAAGACCAATTACCAGAACAATGGGACATAGAAGGACTTCAAAAACAATTAAAGAAAATTTTCGGTATTGATTTCGACTTAAGTGGTGAATCCGATGACGAACCTTTATCTTTGCAAGAAAGTATATTAAAACAAGTTTTGAAAGAATACGAACATCGACATGAACTTCTTGAAAAAGAATTACAAAAACAGTATGAGAATCAAATAAAAGAAGGCATGTCCTTACCACCAGTAAACTTTAAAAAGTTAGCACGAAAACGCATTCACGAATTGGAATTAATGGTTCTTTTACGAGCAGTAGATGAAAAATGGATTGACCATCTTTACGAAATGGATTATTTACGCGAATCGGTGCGATTGCGTGCTTATGGACAACGGGACCCCTTACTCGAATATAAACAAGAGGCTTTCGAACTATTCCAAAATCTGATACAGTCCATCGAGATGAATGTTGTCCAATCCCTGTTCCGAATCACCGACCCTGAATATCGCAAAAAACGCCAAATACCAATACGCACCTCCGCTGGAACTGCGGAGGATGACCCCTTCGCACATTTGCAACGATATAGTTACATCGCAGCGGACAAAGAAGCTGACCGTAGTTTTTCTGCTTTCGATACCCGAAAATTCGCATTAGGTGGACAATCTGTGCCAGATGGTTCATCAAAGGAAGAAAGTGAAGAAGAAAAACCGAAACGTGTCCCTGTTCGCGTAGGACCCAAAGTAGGACCTAATGACCCTTGCCCCTGTGGCAGTGGAAAGAAGTATAAAAAATGCTGTGGAAAACAACTCGTCTAATAGTCTATATCGCTATCATCCTGTTCTGGGCAGGCATGATGACCCTGCTTTTTATTCGCGAAGGATACTTTTCAAAATCCTCATGGTCATTCCCCCAAAAACGTTGGGAAGAACCTAAAGAATGGGTTGTCGGTTTATATACAAATGATGATAAAAGAATCGGATTTATCCAAACTTGGACACAACCTGACCAGCTGAGTCCATACGGACCCGCCTTCAAATTAAATCTCCTTTCCCGTTTGGAAACAGTTATCTTCTCAACACCAGTAAAATTATCTATTGATGGTTTCGCATGGTTCAGTGAAAAGAAAGGGTTAGAAAATTTTCAGTTGACTTTTCGTTCTGAAGATATACGAATTATGATTTATGGAGAATACAATGACCAACAATTGAAAGGTAAAATCATCACAGGAAAGGAAGAAATTCCTTACTCAATACCCGTAGGTAAAAATGTCTTATTGGCAGGTGGACCAGCATTACCACTCATGGATACCCCAGTATTAGAACCAGGACAAAGTATCTCCGTTGACGTTTTTGACCCCTTGTCAATGTCTACTCAAAAGGCTATCATCACCTCCCAAGGTAAAGAATTATTACACGTAATAGGAGAGGAAGTTGAGACGTATCGCATGACTGTTACCCTTGGTGGATTAACTTCAACTATATGGGTTACACCTGACCAGGACCTCATTCAGGCACATACACCGTTCGGATTAAAGTTAAAAAAAATTAGCACAACCGAAGCTCTCAATACACGCCCTGAAGATACAGGAAATTTAATCGTAAGCACAGCCATAAAACCTAAAGGGGTAAAACCTTTTAGAGGTGCCAAACAAATGTGGGTAAAGATTGATGGTATTAGTGAAACAAATCCACTCCCAACAAGCCCATATCAGGTACACACACCCCAAGGATATTTTATTAGCCCACCCGTTGAAGTAAAATCTGTTCCGTTAACAGAAAAATTGATTAGGGATATCCCACCAAACACTTTATCTGGTGATGCATTTGTGCAGGTTGAACATCCAAAAATTAAACAACTCGCACAAGAAATTGTTGGAAATGAACAAGACTTATGGATAAAAAGCAAAAAAATCTTCGATTGGGTATACAACAACATCGAGAAAAAAATCACAATAAACATTCCTTCTGCCCTTAGTGTGCTTGAATCAAAACAAGGTGATTGTAATGAACATACCGTTCTCTTTACTGCCCTCGCTCGTGCAGTAGGAATACCCACACGTGTCTGTTTAGGGCTGGTATGGAGTGATGAACTGCAAGCTTTCGGTTATCATGCATGGGCAGAAGTCTTCGTTGGCGATTGGATTCCTATTGACCCCACACTAAATCAGCTAATAGCAGATGCTACCCACATTAAATTGCTCCATGGTAACATCGAACAATCGACGCACCTATCATCATATATGAACCAAATCCAACTCGAAATTACCTACATTGAATAAAACAACTCAGAAATAAATTTCACTTCTTAACGCAGACAAATCACAAATACTCCGCGATTTGAACTGCATTATATGCAGCACCTTTTAGTAAATTATCCGCAACAATCCATAAATCAAGTGCGGAAGGATGAGATATATCCTCACGAATCCTACCGACAAAAGTTTCCCAACGCCCCACTGCAATGGTAGCAAGTGGATATAATTGTTTTGCAGGGTCATCCATCAAAATAACTCCTGGAGCGTTTGATAGAAGTTTACGGGCTTCATCTGCGGTTATCTTCCGCTCTGTTTGTATATTAACTGATTCACTATGGCTATTAATCACAGGAACACGAACGGTTGTCGCTGTGACTTGGATACTTGGGTCGCCCATAATCTTCTTCGTTTCATTGACCATTTTCATCTCTTCATTTGTATAGCCATTCGCCTCAAACGCATCCTTCTGAGGTATCTGAGGAATGCAGTTAAACAAAATCTGGTGCGGAAAAACGTTAACTCCAATCGGTTTCCCTTCTATATACGCACGCATCTGGTCCAATAATTCCTGCACTGCTTTTTGTCCTGCACCAGAGACTGCCTGATAGGTAGAAACAACAACTCGTTTTATCTTCGCATAATCATGTATCGGCTTCAAAACGACAACCATCTGTATCGTGGAACAATTCGGATTCGCAATAATTCCCTTATGATTCTTTATCTCATGGGCATTAACTTCAGGCACTACTAACGGAACCTCCGGATCCATCCGCCATGCACTTGAATTATCAACAACAACACATCCATCTTTTACTGCAATCGGTGCAAATTTTTTACTCGTGCCTCCACCCGCACTAAACAGGGCAATCTCAACCCCTTTAAATGAATTCTCATCCAGAACCTCAACATCTATTTCTTCACCCTTAAAAGGCAATTTCCTTCCACGTGAACGTTCCGATGCAAGAAATTTAATCGATTTTATCGGAAAATTCCTTTGCTCTAATGTCTCTATCATTTTTCTACCGACTAAACCTGTAGCACCTACAACAGCAACAGACCTCAGATTCATATAGAACTCTCCTAATATTAATTTTTTTGTTTTTATACTCTACCTATTAATAAACTAATTATCAGGGAAGTGTTATTAGTTTGTATTATTTAAAATTATGTCCTGAAAATACTAACCTAAAAATGACTCAAGTGCTGAAGAAATAACTGCTTTTTGAGTTAAACCTATAAACCGTTTTACTTCATTTCCATCTTTCAATATTACCAGTGTCGGAATACTCGAAACACCAAATTGTTCCGCCAACTCCATCTCCTCATCTACATTCACTTTTCCTATCTTAACTCTACCTTCATATTCCTTAGCCAACTCATCAATAATTGGACTTATCATTCGACACGGACCGCACCACTCTGCCCAAAAATCAACTAAACTAACTCCTGTAGATGTTTCAGATGCAAAATTATCTTTCGTAAATCTCAATGACATATTTGTCTCCTTTAATATAAAATATTCTTAATAAGAATGCATAATTATACGTATAATATATCTTTCTTTTCAAATAAAGAATTTCACCAAACATAGTAAAAATAAAATTCAAAAAATAACTATCAAAGTTATACAAAAAACTTTAATCTATAAAGGCTCCTTTTAAAAATTTTATAACTATGAATAACCCAAAATGTGTTCTTTAATTTTATCAAAGTCTATAAATACCTATTTTATTCCCTTAAAATTTATTTGTTCTCCCTTTTAATTTTTATTGACATTCATATAATTTTATATTATAATAGAATTAGATTCATATTATATAATTGTATTTATTTCTTTAACTCAGTAAGAAAGGAGGTGAGAAGGATAAAAAATCGATTTATTATTTTAATTAATATAATAATTCATTTTTTAGAGTAAGGAGAACAAACAATGAGGAAACATGGCTTCACATTAATTGAATTGCTTGTCGTTATAGCAATCATAGGTATTCTTGCAGCGATATTACTGCCTGCATTAGCACGTGCCCGTGAAGCGGCCCGTCGCTCCAGTTGCCAGAACAACCTCAAACAATGGGGATTAGTGTTTAAGATGTATTCGAATGAATCCAAAGGAGAACGTTTTCCACCGTTAGAATTAGAAGCAGCACAACGCGATGATAACGGACAATGGGATTTATTTTTTGCCGCAGGACCTAAAGTAAAGGCTATTTATCCTGAATATCTAACTGACCCATCCATTGTTATTTGTCCATCCGATTCTCAAGACACTGTCAATGACACATTAAAAGGTGATAGTTTCCCCACATTAGGAATAACACCAGATGACTTCCATTTCGGTTTCTATCTCGGTGGTGGAACAGGTGTTAATGTAATTGATGCCAGTTACGCTTACTTCGGCTGGGTATTCGACCGTATGGGAGACAATCCAGGAGATTTAGTACCGATAAATTCACTTCCACCTGAAGTGCAAATGTTTGTAAATCTAATCGGAAGTGTGAGTTTAACAGGAGACCAGCTCGTTCCTGCTCAACTTCCACTTGCCATCGCTCAATTGGCTCTTAACCATCCACAAGGTGTAGCAGCAATACAAGCAGCCGATTCACATTCTGCCCCAAGCCCAGCTCAAATTACAGATTTAAATAATGGTGTGGATGGTGATGTTTCTGGCAGTTTGCTCGTAGGCTACGGTAATGGTGGCTCAAATACAGTCTACCGTCTTCGTGAAGGTATTGAACGATTTATGATTACAGATATTAATAACCCTGCCGCTACAGCACAAGCACAAAGTAGTATCTTTATTATGATTGACCAATTAGGCACAGGTGGAACAACTCTACTTTTCAATCACATTCCTGGTGGTTGTAATGTATTATATCTCGATGGTCATGTCGAATTTATTCGCTACCCAACGAAACAACCCATCAACCAGGGTGTAGCAAATATCATGGGATTATTTGAAGCCTCATAATTGATTTCTTACAGCCTTCTTAATATGAATTACCTTGTCTGCAAACGACAAGGTAATTCACTTTTAATAACATTTTTGCAAATAATCTTATAGTACACAACAAAGGGTGTAGTTGAAAATAAAAACAGAAAACCATAAATGCACGAATAAAAATTAATTGACTTACAAACTATTTCTGATAATATAATAAAAAGAAGATAAAAAATAATCTTTCATTGTTTTAAGGAATTTCAACGATGAAGAAACAGGGTTTTACTTTGATTGAACTACTGGTTGTCATTGCCATCATCGGCATCCTTGCATCAATATTACTACCTGCATTAGCACGAGCACGCGAGGCAGCGCGTCGTTCCAGTTGTCAAAACAACCTGAAACAATGGGGATTGATTTTTAAAATGTATGCCAACGAATCAAAAGGTGAAAAATTTCCTCCCATGGATGTAGAAGCGGAACGAAATGACTATTACGGTATATATTCCAATTATTTCAATGTGGGACCAAAAGTAAATGCTGTCTATCCTGAATACTTAACAGACCTATCAATAATTATCTGTCCATCCGATTCTAAAGAAACTATTCAATCCTTAAAAGCCGTGAGTTTAGAACCACAAATAGCCGAAGCCTTAGGATTAGCACCTGAGGATTTTCATATCAGTTTTCACCTTCACGGAGAATGGGGAGTTAACATGATTGATGCAAGTTATGCCTATTTAGGATGGGTATTTGACAAATCGGGAGACAATCCATCAGATTTGCTAAAGGTCAGTGAACTGCGTCAAGAAGTAAATTTGCTTATTCAATTTATTGAACAGGGTTCACTTTCAGAGGATCTATTAGTGCCTGCTCAGTTCCCTTACGCTTTTACACAGATGATATTAAATAGTCCCGAAGCGGTAACAGCCATGTATACCGCTCGCAATCACGGAGAACCCACACCAGCACAACTTACAAAACTATATCAGACCATTGACAGTGATATATCAGGCGAATTACTTGAAGGATTCGGCAACGGAGGTTCAAATACTGTGTATCGTCTTCGTGAGGGAATTGAACGATTTCTAATAACAGATATTAATAATCCTTCTGCCTCCGCTCAGGCACAAAGTACTATCTTCGTAATGTTCGACCAGATAGGTGCCCGCGGAACAATTACATTGTTTAATCATTTGCCTGGCGGGTGTAATGTTCTGTATTTAGATGGACATGTAGAATTCATTCAATACCCAACAAAACAACCTGTTAACCAACCAATAGCAAATATTATGTCATTGTTCTCAGCATAGATTAATACAAAAGAGAGTGTGATAAATGAAAAGAAACGGTTTTACACTTATTGAATTATTAGTCGTCATTGCCATCATTGGCATCCTCTCCTCAATATTACTACCTGCATTAGCACGAGCACGCGAGGCGGCGCGTCGTTCCAGTTGCCAAAACAACCTGAAACAATGGGGATTAATCTTCAAAATGTACGCTAACGAATCGAAAGGTGAAAAATTTCCACCTATTGAATTAGAAATCGCTCAAAAAGAAGATATAGGAGTATGGGAACTATACATGGCAGTAGGTCCCAAAGTGAAATCTATCTATCCCGAATATCTGACCGACCCTTCAATTATTATTTGTCCCTCAGATGCAAACGATACAGTCGAAAAAACTCTTAAAGGTTATACTTCTGTGCCATTAAATCTCACACCTGACGATTACCATTTCTGTTATTACCTCGGTTACTACCAGGGCGTCGCAGTCATCGACGCAAGCTATATCTATTTCGGTTGGGTCTTTGATAAAATGGGAGATAATCCTAATGATTTACTACAAATTAATCAACTACCACCAGAAGTAAATATATTTATACAAATTATAAGTCAAGTCAACCTCCCCGGTGAAAAAACAGTGCCTGCTCAACTACCATTAGCCCTGCTACAAATGGCTCTAAACCATCCTCAAGGAATTGTTGGCATGCAAATAGCAGAAGGAAATGGTCAACCCTCTCCTGAACAGGTTAAAGACTTAAACATGGCTGCGGATGGCGATATTACAGGTGACCGCCTTACTGGCTTCGGAAACGGAGGCTCAAATACTGTATATCGTCTTCGCGAAGGTATCGAACGATTTTTGATAACTGACATCAACAATCCATCAGCCACCACTCAGGCACAAAGCACTATCTTCATTATGTTAGACCAATTAGGTGCAGGTGGAACTATTAATCTGTTTAACCATATTCCCGGCGGTTGTAACGTCCTATATCTTGACGGACATGTTGAATTTATCCACTACCCAACAAAACAACCCATAAATCAAGCATTCGCCAATATCATGGCAATATTCGACGCTTCATAAATATAGTCAGTTTTCATAGATTAGCCATCAGGTAGCATTTCTACTTACTGCAAATAAAGATTAATAATTTGTCCTCACTCTCTAAATAAATATCCAAATCATTATTTCAGGTTTGTTGTTAATTGAAATATAATATGTAGTTTATTATAATAAATATATACTAACTACTGAAAGGAGGTGAATACGATAAAAAATCTTACAATAATTAATTCCAAATCATAATCAACTTATAGGAAGGAGGTTATTATGAAGAAGTCAGGTTTTACATTGATTGAGTTGCTTGTCGTCATAGCAATCATTGGTATTCTCGCAGCAATATTATTGCCTGCATTAGCCCGTGCTCGTGAAGCAGCACGTCGTTCCAGCTGTCAGAACAACCTCAAACAATGGGGTTTAGTTTTTAAGATGTATTCGAACGAATCAAAAGGTGAACGCTTCCCACCAATTGAGATTGAGGTGGCACAAGATAATTATGATGGGCAATGGAAACAATATATCGCTGCTGGACCAAAAGTAAAAGCGATATATCCCGAGTATTTAACAGACCCGTCTATTCTAATTTGCCCATCCGACTCACAAGAAACAATAAAATCATTGCAGGGTGTATCATTAGACCCAGCGAAAGCATCTGCATTGGGTGTGGGTCAAGAAGATTTCCATATCGGTTATTATTTAGGTGGAAATGATGGTGTGAATTTAGTTGATGCCAGTTATGCATATTTCGGTTGGGTATTCGACAAGATGGGCGATAATCCCACAGACTTAGTACCGATGGGCTCTCTTTCTGGGATTGCATCAATTGTGTTACAAGCGATGGGACAAAACATCTCTATTAGCGGTGATGCATTAGTTCCTGCTCAATTACCATTAGCCCTTGCCCAAATGATTATGGACCATGCTACAGGTGTTGGTTGGTTCATGAATCCCGGCCCTCCAAATCCTGCTCAGGTATCCGACCTAAATGCAGCAATCGATGGAGATATCAGCGGGTCGAACCTTGTCTTTAATGGCATCAACTATGGTAATGGCGGTTCGACTACCGTATATCGCCTGCGTGAAGGTATTGAACGCTTCTTGATAACGGATATAAACAATCCTGCAACTGCAGCACAAGCCCAAAGCAGTGTTTTTATTATGCTCGACCAGTTAGGCTCCGGCGGAACAACGGTCTTCTTCAACCATATTCCAGGGGGCTGTAATGTGTTGTATTTAGATGGCCATGTCGAATTCATTCGCTACCCAACAAAACAACCTGTAAATCAAGGGGTAGCTAACATTATGGCTCTCTTCTCCGCATAATACGAATTCTTTCTCTTATCCTTACGCCCTGACCTATTCCAAAACAGGTCAGGGCCATTCTTTTTCCGTCCCCATTTCTATGTATTCCTTTCTTTCAAAATTTATATCTCGATATGAAATATATCTTAATAAAATCTCGTTATTGTTAATATAAAAGAAAGGAATAAGATATGAAATATATAACGAAAATTCTTTTAGTATGTACATTAATTATTTCTTATGCTTTATCTGCTTCAGCCACAAATATGGATTACAAAATCGACCCGACGCATTCCTCTGTATGGTTTCGAATTCTACATTTAGGGATAAGTGCTGTATACGGAGCATTCAGTGACATTTCTGGCAAAATCTCTTTTAATCCCAACACACCTGAACACTCCTCTATAGAAGCCATTGTGAAAACATCCTCCATAAATACACTTAATGATAAGCGGGACGAACATCTTCGAGGCACTGATTTTTTTAATGTTGAACACTATCCCGAGGCAATATTCAAAAGTACTTCTTGGACAAAAATAGACGATAACCACTTTCACATAAAAGGGACCCTCACCTTATTAGGCGTAGAAAAACCCGTAGAGTTTGATGCACACCTCCTCGGTATTGGAAAAGGAAGGCAAAATGAAGACCGTATCGGTTTTGAGGCTGTATTTACTATCAAAAGAAGTGATTTTGGAATGACAAAATATGCACCTCCTCAATTGGGAGATGAGGTTATCCTTACAGTCGCTATTGAGGCTGAAAACAAATAATGTGTGCTATCTAATGTTTATCAATACGATATAACATTGCCTGTAAGGCAATATAAGTTTTGCCATCATCAAACCCAAAATTCGCAAGTCGCTCTCTTACTTCCTGCAAAGGAATCTGAACAACTTCAATACGTTCATCATGGTCAGGGCACGTCCCAATAAATTTTAAGTCCGTGGCAAAATAAAAATAAATCCGTTCGGAACAATATCCGACTGAAGAATATGCTGACCCTAAATACTCAAACACACCTGCCTGATAGCCTGTTTCTTCTTCCAACTCTCTCTTTGCCCGTTCCATCGGGTCTTCATTCCGCTCAATCTTCCCTGCTGGTGCCTCAAGGATATAAGTACCGATAGCAATACGAAATTGACGAACCAGTATCACATGGTCTATATCCAACACTGCAATACAAACCCCACCAGGATGTTCAATCACTTCACGAAATGCCGTTTGCCCATCATCTATTGTTACTGTGCCTACTCGAACATTTACAATTTTCCCTTGATAAATTAATGAAGACTCGTTCCACCGTTCCATCTTAAAAACTATCGCCTCCACCTATCAACCGTCCCAACATACCTAATCCCTTACCTCCTCCACCAATATTCGTCTCTTCACGATTCCTACGTGATGCAGAGATGATACGGTCCGCAAGACGCGAAAATGGCAATGTCTGTAAATATACCTTACCTGGTCCCTGCAACGTTGCAAGAAACAACCCTTCTCCTCCAAACAGAACATTCTTAAAACCAGACATAAATTGAATATCATATTTCACTGTAGATGCAAACCCCGCAATACAGCCCGTATCTACGCGAAGTGTCTCTCCTGCAGATAATTCCCGTTCTAAAACGGTACCCCCAATATGGACAAATGCAAAACCATCACCCGTTAATTTCTGTAATATGAATCCTTCACCACCGAATAAGCCTATACCTATCTTCTTCACCAGCGTCGGCGTTATCTCAACCCCTCCCGCCGCACATAGGAATGCATCCTTCTGGCAAATAAAAGTACCACTAAACACTTTTAAGTCAATTGGTATAATTTTACCCGGATACGGAGCCGAAAAAATCACACCTGCCCGTTGACTCCCCTGATTATAAAAATTGGTAATAAAAAATGACTCGCCCGTCAACATCCGTTTCAACCCCTTCATTATACCCCCAGCACTTGTCTGCATCTCTATGCCATTATCCATCGAGAGCATCGCTCCCGCCTCTGCAAACACAGACTCACCAGGGTCAAGAATAATCTGTACCGCCTGCATATCATCACCATAAATTTGATAATCAATCTTATCCGCCATAACCATTCTCCTTCTACAAATTTTATAAATAATCACTACAAAGAACATCCCTCAGTATATCACATTCCTCTATTAATAATTGTTCCATTCTCCTTCAACTTGAATAGTGAAAATATTTTCACTATAATATAAATCAGAAAATTTTTCGTAGGAGAAATTATATGAATATCACCACAATCCTTACTAATGCAGGCTTCCCAACAGCACTCATTCGGGAATATGTCCATTTTTTCCATGAATTATTACCCCTTCAGCAAAGGCTCATTGAAACAGGAGACCTATTCTCTGATAAGCACTTGCTAATACACGCTCCTACCAGTGCTGGCAAATCATTCCTCGCAGAGTTAGCAATGGTTCACACCGCTGTCCATGGCAGGAAATCGATTTATTTAGCACCATTACGGGTACAGGCAGAAGAAATATATCAAACACTCCGCAAACGATATGAACCTCATGGGATTCAAATCCTCATCTCCACTCGCGACCATCGATATTATGACCCGCAACTTGAGCAAGGCAGTTTTCACATAGCAGTTGTTGTTTATGAAAAAATGTTCCAGATTATCGCACGCCAGCCATCTCTCATAGGCAAAATTCACTTGGTCGTATTTGACGATATAGACCTTATATTTGATGCGGAACGAGGCATTACAGCAGATTTTTTGATGACTCGTTGGTTCAGCAGTCCATGCCGTCGCCTCGCATTATCAGCATGCCTACCCCAAGCAAAACAACTTGCTACATGGATGCATGCTCAACTTATCCACTCAGAACAACGTCCTATTCCACTACGAAAAGGCGTTTTATATAACCACATATTCTCCTATCGTGACACAGACGATAACGACATCAAAGAAGAAACCCTGATGCCATCGGAACCTGATGAATTAACCAACCCCCTATTATCCGCCGTTCAGCATTTGACTAACAACGGCGAGACCTGCCTCATCTTTCTAAAAAGTCGCGGTGAGGTTCGTTCACTCGCATGGGAATTATCCAATCACCTTAACTTGCCTCCCGCAACACATGCCTGTGAACACCTCCAGTCATTAGAGCCAACTCGTGCACGGAATGCCTTGCTTCACACATTTCAGCATGGTGTTGCCTTTCATTACAGTGACTTACTTCCTGAGGAACGCTATGCAGTCGAAGAATCCCTTCGACAGGGTGAGGTTCGTGTCCTTGTTGCTACCAGTACCCTCGCCAAAGGCTTAAACCTACCTGTGAACAATGTATTCATCTCCCATGAAAAATGGTACTACGGAAATAGGAATAGTGCTGGCGGTAGTTTACCCCTATCATTAACTGAATTTGAAAATATGGCTGGCAGAGCTGGCAGATATGGCTACACACAGAAACCTGGCAGAGCCATCCTCATTGCCAATAGTGAAGAAGAAAAAAATCTCCTACTTTCATGGTATATTCTACAATCCATCAAAACACCCTTCTATTCCGAAGAGACCCAGCCTAACGAATCTCTCCTCGTAAATATTATTGCCTCCTATCAAGCCTTGTTTTCAGAACAAATAGAACAGTTCTTCAAATCCACATGGAAAAGTTGGCAGTACCTTCAAACAACAAATACACCAGAAATAATCAAACAATGGACGCGAAATCTTATCGATTCTGCAGTTCGACGTGGCTTCTGTGTCACAAAAACACTACATCAGTTTACCCTAACACCTCGAGGTCAACTCATAGCCACCAAAGGCGTATCACCAAATACCGTAGAGCAACTGGAACAATGGCTACTTACCATTCGAGGCAGGGATTGGGATGATACCGACGCCTTGCTCATCTGTGCACTCACTCCCGATGGCTGGCTACCGCAATTCGAAATCACACGCAATGAAATTCAGTCAAAAATCTATATTGACCTCTTAAACCAATGCGAATGCCAAACCCCATGGGATGTCATAACCCCATTCCAAAAATTTCGTCAACGGCTCGCAGAACCCGAGCCAGAAGAAGTCCGTGCCATTAAAGTATCACTCGTTCTCCGAGAATGGATTCGCGGAACTACATTAACAGACATTGAAGAAACCTACTCCGTATCCGCAGGACAAATTATTCAAGCAGGCTTACGAATAGCATGGATTTGTGACGTCCTATCACAACTCGCAGAACTCATGCACATCGAAGCACACGAACAACTCCGTTCCCTTGCCGAACAGGTACACTGGGGTACTCCCGCAGAAATGCTATCACTGGCACATATCGGCTCCACTCTGCTTACCCGTTCCCAAATCATCACCTTGTATAAGGCAGGTATCACCGACCCACAAAAAATACATACCTCATCTCTATCAGAACTCAAAAAACTCATACCAGAAGAAACCGCCATAAAACTAAAACAACGGGCAAAAGAAACGATAAAAAAATCATTGACATTCACACCAATATCGAAAACAAACTTCAACATTTCTTACAACAAAAAACAGGTGATTAGAAAAGCAACCAACGAAAAATTAGACATCACTCCTACCCTCGAACTCAACCAACCATCAACAAAACGAAACAAGATACAAAACCAGCAAAATGTGTGCTTTTCCAATAAAACGCCGTTATCCCCCCCGTCCCCCATAAAAAAGGCATCCGAGATATTACTCGCCATCGATGAAAAACGCCCTGGAGAGGTTTGGCTGGAAGGGAAACGTGTCCGTCTGCCAGAAAAGCAATATCGCCTCCTCCATCTCCTTTCCCAAAATGCAGGACGCTGTGTCTCCTACGATGAAGTCTACAAAGAATTATGGGGCGACATCGTTGTTGAAGATGGTCAGATAGCATTTCAAAAATGCATGTTGGTACGTGCTTTGTCTACCGTATCCGACCGCTGGAAAAATTGTATCCGCACCATCCCCAAACGCGGTCTCATCTTAGACCTACTCCCCCAACAAATTGCCCTAAACTGTGGTGTCCTTCTCCCCTAACCCCTCCGACTTATCCGACCCCAACAAAAAAGGTGGCTCGCCGTTGAGGGCGAGCCACCTGAAATATCCTTTCAGGGTTTAACCCATATATTTAGCGTTGGCGTCTCCGCAGTGTGAACACACCTGCTAATGCACTCAACGCACTGACCAGTGCTATACCAACAGCACCTGCAACAGGTATGCCACTGCCTTTTGTTAATGTTGCAATACTGCTGTAATAGACATCTGTCAGGTCATCACTGATAACACAGCGATATTGTCCTACATCTTCCTCATTAAACGGTGTGAATACAAGTGTATTCGATGTAGCACCGCTGATGTTACCACCATTGGTCAGGTTCACCCATGTCTTACCACCGTCTTCGGTGTACTTCTGCCATTGATAATGCAATGTGCCGATACCACCTTGAGCGGATACACCCATGGAGAAGTTATCGCCCGGTACCACTTCCGCATCGGATATATCACCGGTTATGGAGATATGATTGGCGATACGGACACGAGCCTGATTCGACACATGCGTATTTACAAGGTCCGTAATTTCTATATGATACATATAGGTACCCGGTGTTAATGTGGCTGGGTCAACTGTCAGGATAAATGTATTCTCTCCTAATTCAACATAGCCACTATCTACCACAGACCCATTGCGTTTCCACTCATAGGTGTCATAACCGGGGATATATATACCACCGCTGATTATTGCACTCAGGTCAAATGCTGAGGAATCTACATATGCATCCGCATTCTGCGGTTGTGCTACATACTGCAGGTATTCACCAACATACACGGTCCGTTCGACCGGTGTGCCCGTATGTCCGCTATAATCTTTCGGTGTGTAGGTAATCACATACCTACCCGCAGTATCTACATCCACCGTGCCTACAATTTCTGTCAAAACAGTTACATAGCCCCAGCATGGGTCATCTGCGGTGTATCCCGGTTCAACCCATGGTGTTCCTAATTGCCATGGTAGCGGATTACGACCTTGCAGTGTTACTACAGGCAAATCATTATCCACAACTTCAACAGTCCGATAGACAATGGTCGTCTGCGGATTCTCTGGGTCATGGTCGGTTACTTTGTATTCAATCTGATATGTGCCGGGTTCGGCAATATTCAGTGTACTGGTTACAATTACTTCTTCTGTTAAATCACCATCTTCTGGGTCAGTTGCCACATAACCAGGTTCTACATACTCTTCTTTACAATTAATCGTCATCGGGTTATTGCCTAACAGTGTTATCTCAGGTGGCTGGTTTACAATAACTTTCACAACACGAGCCACTTGTTCAGCTGCATTACCATTGAGATCAGTATAGTTATAGGTTACAATATATTCACCCTCATCAGTTGGTAACAGCGGACAATTACTCGGTACCGCATCACCACCTACAACTGCCTCACCGGTGCCATCGCAATTATCTGTCCAGAAGGCACCTTCCTCAACATAGCAGTCTATATTCGCTACTAACACCATATACGATGCACCGCGCAACTGGACTACAGGCGCAGTTACATCACGCACTGTTACTTGTGCCGTTGCAGAAGCCTGATTCCCGTTCACATCATACGCAGTCAGATTCACCGTCTGCGGGACTAACCGATCCGCACAGGTGAATGTGGTCCGGTCTAATTCAAGATGGTCCAAACCACAATTATCTGTGGTTCCATCATCAATATCTGCAGTCGTAATAGTCGCCTGATTCGTCTCATCCAAGTCAACTGTAACATTCTTTGTTACCACAGTAGGTGGTAAGTTATCTTCAACCGTTACAGTCGCCAGACAGGTATCCTGCAAGTTCGCTCCATCCGTCACTGTCAACAACACCTGATTCTGTCCAATATTAGCACAGGTATATGTTGTTGGCGGAATGCTGAAGCTCAATGGACCGCAGTTATCCGTGCTACCACCATCCAATTCGCTTGCGGTAAGTGTGTATTGTCCTGAAGAATTCAGATAGACCGTAATATTCGCACATACCGCCGTAGGATTGGTTACATCATTTACCGTTATCGTAGAATTGCATGTGCCTTGAGAGCCTGCATAGTCAATCACCGTTACTGTCCTCTGTGTGCTCGGTATTCCCTCACAATTGAAGCTTACATTTTCCTGACCATCTACCACTATTTTCCAGATGCCACCGGGCACTGTGCTATTTGCGATGTCCAGTAACGAATTTGCAGGTATGGTCTGATTACCAGTCTCGTCTAAATCAATGGATATATTCTTGCAAACCAGGTTCATAGGTTGTTTCACCAATTCATAAGCACCGCGGTCAGACGCAGAATCTTGCGGTCTCGACACACCCTGTATGTCATAATTCGGGCTCGTCAACGAAGAAGCATCAACAAATGGCGAGGCATTTGTCAACTTAAATGTCGGAGGAGCAAACAACGGGTCAAACTGTGGGTTAACTGTCTGTGAGGTATCACTTTCGAGTATCTGTAAGCCGGCACACGATGGATTCGAAGCCGGACAGAAGGTCTCTATACAACCCGGCACATTCTGCCAGAAGATACTGCTATGCACCTGACCTGTGCCAGCAGTATTGTAGTTGAATATAGCGGAACTGGTTAAGCCATACAAACCACCTGGGGTATTATCAACTGTATTACCTACAAATGTGCAGAATTTAATTGTCGGGTCTGCTCCGTTATTGAATATAGCACCGCCACCACGCATCGGGTTACCAGCAGTATCACTCAAACGATTCGCACGGTTATTGTAGAACACGCAGTTGATTATCGTCGCATTGGCAGAACTACCGCCAGAAGATTCATTCGAAATCGCACCGCCAGATACCGCAGAAATATTGTCATAGAATGTGCAGTTCGCAATTACCGGTTGTGATATCCAGTTATACAAGCCCGCACCACGCCATGTATGGTAGTCGCCTACTACGCCACTGGCACGACCGCCACGGACATCAAAGCCATCTAACCGCACATTGACCGACGGCGTACTGGCTTTACCGACTACAACGACATGATA
>ERZ795060.146-NODE-146-length-100938-cov-7.464865_pt1 | contig 100938 bp, 87 predicted proteins | sample MGYA00375144_ERZ795060 | MGnify/ENA primary metagenome ERZ795060 (study PRJEB30189, sample SAMN05720157) | activated sludge metagenome | isolation source: anaerobic digester from wastewater treatment plant | place: Japan | collected 2015-05-15 ...
GGTCCATAAAGCCATGACTCGTCGATAGGCTCTGTCAGTCATGCAGCGAATCCTCTTCAGGGGGATACGATGTTCCATGGCCATCCCATAACAAGTAAATAAAGGCATTGACAAGACTTACAAATCTGCTATACTGGAAGTTAGCAATGGTCCAGTGTAATTTCCAGTGTAGTTTACGGCAGGGGAGGTGAACAAAAGACCGTTTGTATTCCACCATCTGTTTTGGAATGTCTCTGCTTTTCAGTGTCCGGTCGTCAAACCCGGCCGCTAAGGCCGTCCCGGCCAGCTAAATCACCGCCCAGCGGCTGGCAACCCGCATCCAAAACTCCCGATGAACCGCTCCTTCCAGACCGCCGGAGAAGGCCTTGACCATCGCCCGGCTGTTCGACAGGGTCCAGTCAGGCCCTAAAAACGTCAGCTGCAAGAGGTTGCGAACCGTTGGGGAAATCCCCAGCCGGTCATAATGCAGCCCGCCGAAGTCATTGTTCACCAGCTCCGCCGCTGCCCGGTAAACAGATTTTTCTGAATGTTTAGAAGTGCATGAACCTTCTATCCTTACGGAACGATTAACGAAATCCCTGCCGTATCAATTTGGATGCCCAGATTCCCTTTTTGAACAGCACAAACCGAGACTTCCGTTTTCACCGAATCGGGGATGGTTTTGTTTTGAAGTGAGTTTTTTTATCCGGATGCTTTTTTCCTGTCTGGTGGATGCCGATTTTCTGGACACGGAAAGACATATGACGCCCGAAAAGGCCGTCTGTCGGGCGGAACCGTAGTTAACTGAGCTCTATGCAAAACTGGAAAAGCATCTGTGTTCTATGCAAACTCAGGTCCAAAAAACGTGTATGGAAGAAGCAAATCTATTAGAAGAAGAGACGCCCGCTTCAGGTGTTGGATGGATAAAGCCCCTCGTATTCCTCCCATGGGGATTCACTGTCTTACCGAGCGAAAGGTTAATAGCCGATAACGGCAATCCCTAATTGGTCGGCCAGAGCGAGGGTTTCGGGTTTATCCAGAATGAGTACTTTTCCCTTTTCGACAACGAGGCAGGCGGCTCGATTTCGATGGAGGGCCTCGATGGTGTCTTTGCCGACGCAGGGGACGTCAAACCGCATATCCTGCTGGGGTTTGGCGGCTTTCAGGAGGGTCCAGCCGCCTTTTTTGCACAATTGTCCGGCCCGCTCAATCATGGCCGCGGTTCCTTCAATGGCCTCGACAGCGATGATTTCCCGTTCGCGGACGGCGATAGCCTGGCCGATATCGAGACGTCCAAGTTCTTTGACCAGCGGCCAGCCGAATTGGACGTCCTCCCAGACGGAATCGGACGGTCGGCAGCGGGTCATTAATCCTTCCGAAGCCATATGTTCCTGACAGTACATAGTCGAATCCTCCAGAATGATTCCGGCCGAGGCGAATTCGTCGGCGATGGCCTGCAGAACGGTATCGTTTCGTTTGTCTTTGCCCCGCAGCCGGACATACCAGATGCGAAGAGCCCGCCAGTCAGGCAGATATTTCAGAATGCGGAACGGCGTGAAAATTTTGGCTTTTTCCACCCGGCCGACCATGATTGTTTGGCGGACGCCGTGTTTTCGGAGTTTTCGAAGCCATCCGCCCGGACGCGCAATCGCCCCCCAAAAAAAGACATCCACATGATCGGCCAGCGAAGGGTCTGCGTTGTCCGCCAGGCCTGCACAGACGACTTTTCGTCCGGCTTTACGGGCGCCGTCAGCAACCAAAAAGGGGAAGCGTCCCTGGCCGGCAATGAGACCTAATGGTTCAGGGGGTTGTCTGTCCATTTTCTTTTGATAGGTCGTCCAAACGGCGCTCGAGTTCCTTCAGTTTCTTGCGCATCTCCGGCAGAAACTCAATAAGGGCGTAGGCCCGTTTTGCCTTGTTGACATCGATAGCCGGTGTGCCCCCGACGGTTGCCTCATCCGGCACATCATTAATAACACCGGCCTTGGCGGCGATTTTAACCATATTGCCGACCCGAATATGGCCGACTACGCCGACTTGACCACCCATTACGACGTGGTGGCCGATAACGGCCGAACCGGCGATACCCACTTGCGGCACCAGCAGGCAGCAGGGGCCGATTTTGGTACCGTGGCCGATGGCGACGAGGTCGCCGATTTTGCTGCCTTTGCCGATGACGGTGTTGTCCAGCGTGCCCCGCTCGATGGCACATCCGGCGCCGATTTCCACATCATCTTCCAGAATGACCCGACCGATTTGCGGGATTTTATGATGCTGGCCCTTATGGGTTGCAAAACCGAAGCCGTCCTGACCAATAGACGCATTGGACTGAACGATGACCCGATTTCCGATGATGGTGCCGTCATAGATAACGGCGTTCGGGTAAAAGATGCAGTCATCGCCGATTTGGACCTTTGGGCCGACAAAGACGCCGGGGTAAAAATAACAGTTTTTTCCTATTTTCACGTGTTCACTGATTGTCACGCCTTGGCTGACTTGACAATCAGGGCCGAGCTGGGCTGTTTGGGCAATATGGGCGGCAGGGCTAATCCCGACTTTCGGATGCTCACGATGTCCGTGGAGCAGCACCACAATCTGCATAAAAGCATAATAAGGGTCCTCGACAATCAGCTGAGCGGCGGTGCACTCCATCTCCTTTTGAACAATGACGGCGCTGGCCTTGGTTTTTTTGACCAGCGGTTCATATTTCGGATTACTCAAAAAAGTAATCTCGCCGCAGCCGGCTTTGTCGAGCGTCGAGGCCTCTCGAATTAAAATATTTGGGTCACCGACCAGCCGGCCGCCTACGTGTTCGGCTAATTCCTGGAGTGTTTTTGTCTTCATATCATTCTCATTTCTTGTTCTTTCAAGTGTTGTGCCATTATAGGCAAAGAATTCTTGACGTCAAATCAAAGTATTTCCCGCAGCAGAGTCAGGGCCTGATGAACGCACGGTTCAGAAAATTGCTTAAAGAGGGCTTGTTCGAGCTGTAAAATGCGTACTTTTGGACCAACCGGGGCGAATTTGGCTGGGTCTGTAGGACCGAAAACCGCCAGGGTCGGCTTAGCCAGGGCGGCAGCCAGATGGCTGATTCCGCTGTCATTTCCAATATAGCCGTCCGAACAGGCCAGAACCTGCAGAAGCTGGGTGAGCGATAACTCCGAAAAGCACGGGTACTGTTGAAAGTTCCGCAGATTTTTCACCGAAAACCGCTCTCGTTCCGCCGGACCGAGCAGGAAAATTACTTTGTGTTGTTCCTGCTGAAGAAGCTGGGCCAGAAGAATGAAGTTTTCAGCAGCCCAGCACTTTGCCTGTCCGCCGCTGCCGGGATGAATCAATACAATCGAACGGTCCGGGTTGATTCCGAGCTGCTGGATTTGTTCACGGCCGGCTGAAAAATCGGTTGGATGGGGTTCAAGGAGCGGAGAGGGTGTCTGCCAGTTGTCCAGGGAAATTTGATTTTCCGCCGCTATTTCCTCCAGATAAAAACGCCCGATGGGACCTTTGTATGATTCTTTATCGGGCGGCAGAACCAAAACCTGAGCGGACTGGCTGCAGTGGACCGTAAACAGCAGGTTTTGCTCAAAATCAGGGTTCTCATGTCCCAGAAAACTGACGACCTGTTCATATCCGGCAAAGGAATAGACCAAAGGGTCGTGTTCCTGGACTTCGAAAGATTCTGTTTTTTGGAAAAGGCGGTGAAGGGGGATTGAATCGAGGGAGCGAATCCGGTCCACAGCGGAACGGCCCGGATAAAATTCAATATATTCGGTGCGGCCGATCCAATCGACCTGTTCAATTCCCAATCGCTGTTTCATCAGGGAAGCGGTCGGCAGAGCCAGCAGGCAGTCACCAATGGCTCCCGGGTGGAGGATAAGTCCTTTTCGATACGTTTGTTTGCCGAATATCGCTTCCATTATTCCCTTATTGCCTGTGCAATCCATCCGCCGCCGGCCACCTGCAGGGCAGGTTCTGCCGTTTGGTAAAACACGGCTGCCTGTCCCGGTGTAACGGCGGAGACAGGCTCATCAAAAACCACCTCTGCCGTCTGGGCGGAAAGAGGGGTAACCGAGGCCCAGGCACCGCCGTGATTATACCGTATTTTTACCAGGGAGCGAAAGGGCTGCGCCGGAGGTTCAACCAGCCAGTTGATCTGTTCGGCCAGCAGCCGGCGGCTGGCAAGTTCTTCTCGGCTGCCCAAAACGACCGTATGAGTCGTGGCATCGATGCGGACGACATACGCCGGTTTGCCCAGAGCAATGCGAAGACCCCGCCGCTGTCCGATGGTAAAATGATGGATACCGTTATGCTGTCCGAGCACTTTTCCGGCAGTATCTACAATCGGCCCCGGCTGGAAGGCCGTTGGTCGCCGCTGAGCCAGAACGGCGGCATAATCGTCATCCGGAATAAAGCAGATTTCCTGTGAATCTTCTTTGCTGTGGGTGTGCAGGCCGAATCGCTGGGCGGTCTGGCGGGTATCCTCTTTGCTGACCTGCTCGGCCATCGGCAAGAGGATTCTCGAGAGCATTTCCCGACGGACCATCGAGAGAACATACGATTGGTCTTTGGCGGTATTGGAGGCCTGATAAAGGCCGTATTGTCCGTTTCGACAAAGGATTCGTGCATAATGACCGGTGGCCAGAAAGTCCGCTCCGTGTTCTCGTGCGAAGTCCCATACAAGACCGAATTTGATGATTCGATTGCACAGAACGCAGGGATTCGGAGTTTTGCCCTGCAGATAGGTGTCACAGAAATAATCGAGGATTTGCTCGAAGCGTGTTCGAAGGTCCAGCACGTAAAAAGGGATTCCCAGCTGCCGGCAGACTGTTTCGGCATCCTCCATGGCCGGCTGAAAACGGTCATGGGTGATCATAAACACCCCCGCACAGTCATAGCCCTGCTGACAAAGCAAGGCAGCGGCTGTCGAACTGTCCACCCCTCCGCTGACGGCTGCGAAAACACGCTTCGTTGTCATTCAAAACTATTCTTCTTTCTTCTTAAAGAGTCCCTGGACGGCTTCCCCGACGCCTTTACCAAGTTCTTTGCCTTCTTTCAGAATAGTCTGTCCGGCTTCCAGAACTTGCCTTCCGGTTTCTTTGAGGGCATCATTGAGCGGATTGAGCAAATCGGCCGGCAGGAGGTCTTTGCCCTGCTGGGCGATTCCTGCGGCGATAGCGGTCAGCACTTTGGCGGTCAGCTCCCCCACGTTGACCTTGCCGTCTTTGCCGACATCCGTCATCCGAATCGGAGCCAGTTTGAGCGTAATCGTGTCGGCCTTGCCGGGAACCGGCAGCAGCTTGACCTTGACAGATACCTCTTCGAGCAGGAGGTCTTTGATGAGCAGGTTTTTGCCGGCGGGCTTTTCCTCCGGTTTGGATTCGGGTTTCGGCAGGTTTTTCAGAATTTGCTGAAGATTGTTCGTCAGACCTTTCTGCTCGATTACCACCTCGACTTTCTGGAGGTGGATTTGTTCAATCTGAACCGTGTCGCTGAAGAGACTTGCGGTATTCAGACGAATGTGACCATAGCCCATGCTTAACAGATGCGGATGTTCATATCCCTCGGGGTTGCTGATTTGAAGGGCGGTCATTTCCAGTTTTCCCTGCCAGGGGGCCAGCGAGACAGACTGCACAGTGACCGGCACCTTCAGGACGGCCGAGCCGGCTGTCTGAATAGCGGTCTTCAAGGCCGTTCCGCCGAACAGCTTCAAGAGGAGCGAAAGAATCGCAAGCAGACCAATCAGAGACAGAAGGACGATCCAGATCAGGTTTTTCTTTTTGTCAGCCATATAAGTTCTCCTTATTTTAAGAGTTCCTCCTCGACATTCCAGCCGAGCGAGCGGGCAATTTGGGCGTGTTTGCGGCAGGCAGGTTTGTCATTCAGGTAATAATAGCAGACAGCCAGACCATGATGTGCCGCGGCATAGTTTGGCTCCAGACGAACGGCCTGCTGATAGTTCGAAAGGGCCTTGTCATACAGTTTTTGCCGCAGAAAAGCCACGGCCAGATTGTAATAAAGGCCGCTGGCGGGGCTGATTTGTATGGCCTGCTGATAGGCCTGTACGGCTTCGTCGATTCGGCCGGCATCGAGGAGAACATTGCCGAGATTTTGAAGTGCGGCGGTATTTTGCGGATCCCTGGACAATACCTGCCGGTAGGCATAGACGGCGTCCTCATATCGTTTTTCCTGATGATAGGCGTTTGCCAGCCCAAACCACGCATAAGGAGATAGGACATCGTCGCCCTGCAATGCCTTGGAAAACTCCTCAATGGCCCAGTCGTTTCTGTTCATTTCCAGATAGACATTGCCCAATTCGATCCGTGCCGCCGTAAGAGACGGATTGTAATGCAGGGCCATGGCGAGCATTTCCTGGGCGGCAGGAAGATTTTTTAATTCGAAATGCAGCCGCCCAAGGGCCAAATAATTTTCCGCTTCCTGCGGCGCCAGCCCGAGGGCGATGCGCAAATGTTCGAGGGCTTTGTCCGTCAAGCCCTGTCGACGATACACATGGGCCAGATTGCGATGGGCATCCGTCAGTGAGGGGTCAAAATCAAGGGCCTTCAGATAACTCTGTGCCGCGTGTTGAAGCTCATTTTGCTGCAGATAAGCGTTCCCGAGATTGTTGAGTGTCTTAGGGTCATCAGGAAGAAACCTCAGCGCCTGCTGATATTCCTCAATGGCCTGGGCGATTCGGCCTTTCTGCAGATAAATATTTCCGAGATTGGTGCGGGCTTCAGCCAGGGTCGGATTAATCTGAACGGCGCGGCTTAATTCCAGCAGGGCCTGGTCGATTTGCCCGACGGCTTTGTAGCTGTTGCCCAGATTGTTAAAGAAGCAGCCGAGGGTCTGCCGTTTGTCGAGGTTGGCCATATAAAGAGGGTGCCCGACCGGGGGCTTGAAGGTGTCTCGATAGTACGCATCGTCCGCTGTGCCGCCGCCGGCGGTTGTTTCAATGTTGAAACGGATTTTTCCGTCATCGTAGCGAACAAAAAAATGACCGGGCACAACAACTCCGTAAAGCGGCAGGCCGAGCCGTTCTCCGACAGCCAGATACAAAACCGACAGACTCAGACAATACCCTCGTTTTTGGTCAAGAACCGTATGGAGGAATAAATCGTCAGGATTGTCGGCGGTTTTTACGCTCTGGAACCGCTGTTCTTCAAACAAATATCGGTTGATTTCCGCCACGGCCCGGGCGTCGAGAGGGACTTTCTTTTCATGAAGACGCCGCTGGATTTCTTCAGCCATGGAATCAATTTTCCTGCGGTAGGTGTAGAGGGTTTTGTTGGTTCCCCAATTTCTGGAGATAATCAAAGCGGCGGTTCCGAGGTCAATCTGGTCCGCCGGCAGCCGCAGTACCCCCTCGACCGTATGAACCCGCAGCCCCTGAAGCTGCGAATTGGCCAACTCAGCATTGGCTGTTTTGCTCTGCATTCCGAAGGCGGCAACGCATGCAAAAATTGTCCAAGCAATCTTCCTGTTCATTTGTGAATGTCCTGATTGAATGCCTGATGAACTTGCTGAGGCGTAATCTCGGCAACCTGCAGGGTTTTGACGGGGGAGGCCGCACCGGCCGTAATCGTAATCTGGTTTTTGCGAACCCCCAGAAATCGACTCAGATACTCGATAAGCGTCTGGTTGGCTTTTCCTTTTTCCGGCGGAGCGGCAATCTTGACTTTCAGCATTCCCCCAAAAATACCTGTGATCATTGTTCGACTGCTGCCGGGAACCACTTTAACCGAGAAGCGCACTCCATTGCCGCTCTTTTCGACTCGTAAAGCAGGTTCATCAGGGGTTTTCACGATACTTCTTCCCAATCGAAAACTGAATATACCGCTCAATTTGATCCGCCAGTACATTAATAGATTTGAAGTCAAAATCTACATACTGGTCCTGAATCCATTGACCGTTGAGCATTTTTTTGAAAAACTTTACGCGAATGAAGACCTTTTCGTTTTCCGGAGAATCCAAAGGGCGTTTCCTGTGCTCCCACATCTCCACTTTCCAGTCTTCACTGACAAGCACCAGACAAGAGCCGGTGTTAACGGCTGTTGGGAAAAAATCATACAGCGAGTTCAGAATTTCCATCTTCTGTCAGTCCATATTATCGCCGGGAACTTCTTTCTTGCGAAAACGTCATTATACCAGGCGGGTCTGTTTACTGCAAGCCGCCGGTGAGCTCGGAAATGTGAGAAATTTGATGTTTTCTGCAGTACGCTTCAAGCCCGTTTCGAATGCGGACGGCTGTATCCGGGTGGATGAAGGTGGCCGTTCCGACGGCGACAGCTGAGGCACCGGCCAGTAGAAACTCGACGGCGTCGGCGGCCGTTCGGATGCCGCCCATTCCAAGCAGGGGAATCCCGGCGGGGCGGGCTGCTTCCGTATAAACCTTGTGAACCAGATAAACGGCAATGGGTTTAATGGCCGGTCCGCTCAGTCCGCCGGTTCGGTTGGCCAGAACAGGTTTTCTTTTTTCAATGTCGATGACCATTGCTGTGAAGGTATTCACCAGACTGAGGGCATCGGCGCCGCCCTGTATGGCAGCCCGGGCTGTAACTGAAATATCGGTCACCGTGGGGGTTAGTTTTACCATAAGAGGTTTTCTGCCGGCCGCTTTTTTGGCTGCGCGGGTAATCTGCTCAATCTGATGCGGATCTGTACCGAAAGTAATTCCGCCCTGTTTGACATTGGGACAACTGATGTTCAGTTCAAAACCGTCAATCGCCTCCAGGGGAGCCAATCCTTCGATGACCGAGACATATTCTTCAACCGTCCGGCCTGCGACGTTGACAAAAACGACCGTAGGCAGGAATTGGAGAATCGGAACCTTCTCCTGAATAAAGGCCTTCAGACCGATGTTGGCCAGTCCGATTGCATTCAGCATTCCGGAATCGGTTTCGACAATCCTCGGGGTTGGGTTGCCGGGCCGGGGGTGGAGTGTAATGCTTTTGGTCACCAGCCCCCCGATGTTTTCCATATCGAAAAATTCTGTGAGTTCATCCGCATAGCCGCAGGTACCGGAAGCCAGAAAAATCGGATTTGCCAAATGAAGACCGGCAAAATTTATCGACATATTTGGGCGATTTTCCGTCATCGGCCTTCCCCAAAAAGAACTGTACGGCTGTCAAAAACCGGGCCATCCTTGCAGCATAACCGGTAAAGGGGGGCCGGCGAGTCGGACTGAATCCGAACGGCACAGCTCTGGCATAGGCCGATTCCGCAGGCCATCATCCGTTCCATACTTACCTGACAGCTGACTTGATGCTTATGGGCAATTTCGGCGCAGGCAGCCAACATCGGTTCCGGCCCGCAGGCGTAAATGACGGTCTTTTCCGGAGCGGGCTTTTTGGTCTGGAGCCATTCTTCGAGCTGCTCCGTCACCAATCCCTTTCGTCCGGCCGAACCATCATCGGTTGATACGTAAGCAGGAATAGCGAGCCGCTCAAATTCCTCCAGCATGATACCGGTTTTGTTGCCGATTTTTATCTCAAACGGCAGCATGTCGATTGACCGGGCACCCACAAAAGCTGTACTTTCAATGGAAGGATAATGCTTTTTCAAGAAAGAGGCCAGATGAAGAATCGGAGGAGCCCCCATTCCGCCCGTTACAAGTAGGGCGTTTTTCATTGTTTCCGGATACCAAAAGCCGTTTCCGAGAGGCCCGATGAGAGAAATGCAATCACCGGGTTTGAGGGATGTCATCCGAACTGTGGCAGGTCCCAGGACGCAGTAAATCACCTCAAGGCAAACATAAGTGCCTTCACTGGAGTAATTTATGAAAATGTCAGAGAAACTGAACGGTCTGCGAAGAAGAATCGTCCTGCCGGCATGTTCCCGCAGATTTTCTGGAATCAAATCCATCGGCGGCAAGGGAGTGTTGGTTAAATCAAATTCGGCGAACTGTCCCGGCAAAGCATTCGAAAAAAAACGGCTTCCTTCAGGGGCCAGTTTCAGGAGCAATTTCCAGAATTGCGTCCGGATGGGCTGGTTTTTGATGACCGCTGCCTGGACGAGTCCTTTAGGGCCGGGCTTGTTTTTTGATTCCATAAGCGGCTGATAAAAAGTACCTTAGAATTTTTCTCAAAAAAAAGCTTCCGGAATATTCATCCACAGATACTCCGGAAGCCCGCCACGGCAAAGAAAACCGCTATTTCCATAAGTTCAACACAAACACAATCACTATAGCGGAAGCAAAAAGGATTGTCAATTGACTAAAAAAATAATATTACAGGATAATATGGAGGTACTATATTCTGTATAAGGGGTTCTTAGCGGCTTTTTCAGCCGTTTTTTTATTTTTCTTGTGCCTGCAGGGGGTTCAGGATATAGTACCAAGAATAAGGAGAGGGGTTCTTATAAAAGAACCGCCTAAGAAGCAAAGGGGGTATAGGATGAAAAAGAAGGCGTTTGTTTTGGTTGCAGAAGACAATGATGCGGATTTTGCTGTTATTGAAAAAAACCTGCAACGCAACGGTTACCCCTCCGAAATCATTCGTTTTTGCGACGGACAAAAACTCCTGAATGCTTTAAGTCAAATTCAGGAGGCTGAAACTGTATTTTGTCGCCCCTATCTTCTTTTCGTTGATATTCAGCTGCCTCAAGTCGACGGATTAGAGGTTCTTGGGACGATTAAGGCCAACCCGCAATTGAAAAAGATTCCGGTCATAGTCCTTCTGACATCGGAAAATGAACAACAGGTTCTTGAGCAATGTTATCGTTACGGATGCAGTTTTTGTCTGAGAAAACCGGATATTCCGGAGCATTTTTCCGAAATGTTCCGACACGTCTCAGATTTTTTGTCCGTAATGGAACTGCCGGAGCTGCCGGTTCCGGAGGCCATGGGAGCAGTTTTATGAGTCGAACCGCCCCTACAATTCTCATTGCGGAAGATGATTTTGGACACTTTGCACTGATTCAGAAGAATCTGAAACGAAGTTGTGTTCCCAAGGAAATTATTCATTTTCGAAATGGGGAAGAACTGCTCAATTTTCTTTTTCATCAGGGACCGGAGCGGCTGGAAGGCGGACGATATCTGATTTTGATGGACATTCGCCTGCCGGGGAAAAACGGCATTGAAGTATTACGGTGCATCAAGGAAGACCCCACCTTATATTCCATTCCTGTTTTTATGCTCACCACCTCGACAAATCCGGCAGATGTGGAGCGAAGTTATGAATTAGGATGCGCCGCTTATATGAACAAGCCGGGCAATTACAGCGAATTTGTCAAATCGGTTGATCGTCTGGGGCATATGATTTCTTTGTCGGAGTTTGACTGGCCGCCGCTCAGATACTCCTCCTTCGTATCACGCTGAGTTCCGGAACATTGTTTCCTGGTATGGACTTGATTCCGTTTTGCATTTGTGGTAAATAGCCATTCCCTATGAAGAAAGAGCAAATCAATCTGATATTGTTTGTTTTAATCGCTTTGACTGCCGGCGGGGCGGCCCGGAAGGAAACTGCATCTGTCTCTGAGCTTCTCCGGTCGATCAATCCGGCGAAAGAGAAAATCTCCGTAACGGTGGTTCAGGCCGATACAGGACAAACTCTGTTTTCTCATCAGAGCAGGGAGCCGATGATTCCGGCTTCCAATATGAAGCTGGTTGTTTCGGCGGCTGCGCTGCATTATTTAGGGGCGGAGTATGCTTTTGAAACTCGTGTCGGCCTGCTGGACAGTCATTTGGTTGTCATCGGCGGGGGAGACCCGCTGCTGGGCGAACCCGGACTTCACGGGCCGTCAGCGGTTTCTATTTTTGAGCAAATTGCACAGGACCTTCTCGGTCAGGGCATCAAAACCCTCGACGATGTGATTTTGGATGACACTTTTTTTGACAGCAACCGGGTTCACCCGCACTGGCCTCCGGACCAGCTCAATCGATGGTATGCTTGTGAGGTGTCCGGATTGAATTTTAATCGAAATTGCGTTCATCTGACCGTCCGTCGGGGCGGCAAAGGGGCGATTATCGAACTGGACCCGCCGACAGAATATGTGACGATTGTAAACCAGGTAAAACTGGTTTCTTCCGGAGCCAGTGCAGTCGGTGCTTATCGAAATAAAGTCCCCAACGTGTTGACGGTGAAGGGGAATCTTAATCAAAGTACCGGCTTTGATGTGGCCATTGAGAATCCGGCAGGGCTTTTCGGCAGTCTTTTGTTGGAAAAACTGGCTGAAAAAGGGATTCAGGTTCGCGGAAAACTGGTGCAAAAGTACATTAAAACAGACCCCAATATTCGGGTTTTTCGGGTTTTCCGAACTCCTTTATCAGAGGTTCTGAACCGCTCAAACAAAGACAGTTTAGGACTGGCGGCTGAAGCCCTTGTGAAGACCATTTCTGCGGAAAATACGCAAGGGCGGATTAACGGGGAGTGGCCGCACGGGCTGCATCTGATTCGACGGTATCTGCTGTCGTTGGGGATTCCGGAAGAACAGTTTGTTCTCAAAGACGGCAGCGGTCTCAGTCGAGAAAATCGGCTTACTTCGGAGGCCATTGTCAAAGTCCTTCAAGACATGTATCAAGGGCCTTGTCGGCAGATTTATGAGTCGTCTCTTTCTCAGGGAGGAGTAGACGGGACCGCTGAACGGTATTTCCGCGAACCGCCCTATAAGGGAAAAATCGCCGGTAAGACCGGTTTTATCAGCGGTGTAAGGGCTTTTTCGGGCATTTGTCACAGCCCGCAGGGGGATTTACTTTTCAGCATTTTGACGGAAGGGGGCGGCAGTGAGATGCGCAGCAAAATCAACGACATCACCAAAGCCGTTTTTGATGGACGCTGGTGAAAACGTTAGGGCAGCTCTCCGGTAAACTCTTCAATTAAATCTCGGAATGTAACCAAGCCGAGAATTTCCTGAGAATGGACAGGGGAAGTCTCAGATACGACCAAAGCCAGTGTTTGTTTTTGGCGGCGCATTTGATGCAGAGCGGAAAGAACGGAACAGCCGGCAGATACAGTCATAATGGGTTTCAGAAAGGGTTCCAGCGTCTGGAACCCTGCTGAGCATGCGATGACCTCGTACACCTCGATCCATCCTCGTACTTTTTGGGTTGTTTTATCGTAAACAGGCAGACGGACAAAAGGAGACTGGATTAGCTGGGCAATGATTTGTTCGCTGGTGGTGTAGAGGTCAAGCATCCGGACCTGCCGCCAGGGGGTCATCACGGAGGTAACCGGCAGAGAAGGAGTCCGAAGCAGTCGATCCATCATCGATTTTTGGATGTCGCTGAGCAGGCCTTCCTCGCGTGTTTCGTGAAAAATCTGCTGAATCTGCTCACGTTGGGTCAAATCTACGGCCTGCGGCATATCAATGGAAGTATGAAAGAACCGGTTTAGCCGTCCTGAAAACCATTTCAGAATGGAAGTAAGACCGGTTCGGGTAAACAGGTTATAGACAAACCAAATCAGCGGGGACAGCGTGAGCAGAAAAGAATCGGCTCTGTAATAAAAAAGATTTTTGGGAAGAATGTCCACAAAGATAAATAACAGAGGCGTCATCACGGCACTGGAGTACAGTTCCGCAAGTCCCGGATTTTTTAAACGGGTGTAGAACAAGTAGGCAGCCAGACTGGTGGCAAAATAGTTCGCCAGGTTATTGGCCATCAGCAGACTGAGAATCAGACCGTGGCTGTCCTGAACTACGTGAGAAAGCAGAAGATGAAACGGTCTTTTTTGTTCGCAGCCGAGTCGAAGCCGAAAACGGCTGAGCCGATAGGTTCCCGTTTCTGCGCCGGCCATGATTCCGCTCAGACCGACAAGAATAACCAGAACCGTTAAAGCGGTAAAAAAGGTCATCGTGATTCCTCCCTGATAGGTTGCTCCGAGGAGGAATGCAGCGTAAGGATAAGCGAGGAAATGCGGTTCCTGGAGACGTTTTCGACGGTAAAATCAAGATTTTTCCATTGGACTCGATCGCCGGGACGTGCCCTCCGACCAAGCAGGGCAGTCACGAGGCCGCCGACAGTTGCCAGATGGCGGTATTCCGGCTCTATTTCCTCCGGTTCTATCCATTCATATAAAGGCAAATCCGCCGCAAGCCGGTAGGTCAACGGTCCAATGACCTGAATCGGCTCTTCTTCTTCCGCTGAGTCCGAAGTCGATACGAGTTCTTCGAGCAAGTTCTGCAATGTAACAGAACCGGCGACACCTCCGTATTCATCCACTACGACAGCGAATTCTCTTTTTTCTTTTCGAAATGTTTCCAGAAGAGATTCGGCGGTTTTTTGTTCCGGGACAAAAAAAGGGGGGTGCAGCAGAGAAGAAAGTGGGGCATTTCTCCGCTGCAAAAGGTCCGAAAGATAAAGGACGCCCAGAATGTTATCAATCCGTTCGCGGTAGACGGGCAGATACTTCTGACGAGACTGGGCGAACAGTTTTAAGACGGCTGGAAGGGGGGTTTTTTCTTCGCAAGCAGGCATGTCCACACGGGGAACCATTACATGGCGGACTTTCAGGAAACCAAAATGGACTACTTCCGTTAAAATTCGGTTTTCATCCGGTGTAAGCAAACCCTGACGAGCTGAGGAGTTCAATATCAGATTCAGGTATGCGGCATTCACAGAGCGCGGTGTCTGATAACACTGATTTCCCAGAAAAAGACGGCAGAACGGACGGACAAATCCAAAGTCCAGAGCGGACATAAGAGGACCGAGCACCTGAAGTCCCAGCCAGCAGGGCACAGAGGCCCATCGACAGAATCGAGGTGCGTTGGAATAAGCCAGCGATTTTGGAAGCATCTCCCCAAACAGAACCAGAATGATAAAGAACAGGACGGCACAAAAAGACCCTGCCATCGGATTTACATTCTTCGCAACTTTGAGAGAAAAAACGCTGGCCAGAGAATAAAACGAGACATTGACCATCATATTGCCGAAAAGAATAGCGGTCAGAAATCGGCTGGGCTGAAGAAGGAGCTTGTGGACAAGCTGTTCCGTCGGCAAAGCGGATTTCGAAAACAAGGACAATTGACGATGAGAAAGATGGAAAAAGGCGGTTTCAGATGCTGAACAGAAGGCCGAACCGCATAACAGGGCTGCCATCAGAAGAAGCCGCCATCCATATTGCCACCCTGCTTCCATGGAGCAATGTAATCCTGAAAGATTTTAAGAGCCGTCCGGCAGCCAGAGCGTAAAAACAGTTCCCCGGCCGCAGACGGATTGAACCTCAATAGTTCCGCCGTGATTTTCGAGTACCCTTTTGCAAAAAGCCAATCCAACCCCATTCCCTTTCCGCCGGCCGTGTTTTCCGTCTTTGGTGGTGAAAAAAGGTTCAAAAATATGGGGGAGCTGCTCCGGAGGAATGCCGCAGCCGGTATCGGAAATAGAGATTTGAATGCCTTTGCCGTGCGGATTGGCACGAATCTCCAGTCGACCGCCCTTGCCGAGCATGGCTTCCCGAGCATTGAGAATCAGATTGATCAGAACCTGACGCATTCCTATCGGGTCCAGCGGGGCGGAAAGTTCCTCGGGAATCTCTTTGATGACCCGGATTCCGTCCTTGCGAAAATCACGAGCCATCGTAGAAAAGGCATCTTCGAAGAGCTGCCGAATTGAATAACGAATTTTGGCCATTTCCTTTTGGCCGGCCAAAACAGGAACCTGTTGAAGAATTTCTGCGGCCTGGCTGCCGAGTCGAACCGCTTTCTTTAGGGCCTTCTGGATTAATTCCGTGTCTTCAGAGTCCTGAAGAGCCATCTGGGCATAACTGGTAAGGGGGGTCAGCAGGTTGTTGATTTCGTGAGCCACCATCGCCCACGCCTTGCCGACCATGGACAATTGTTCCATCTGCTCCAGTTGAGCGGACAATTCCTGATTTTTTCGCTTTACCAGTTCAATCTTTCGGTGCAGACTTTGCCGTTTCTCTATGGTGTTCAACAGGTTTTTCTCCTATTTTAACACAGAGGAACAAGAAAAACTCTTGTCATTTCTCACTATAAAAGATACCCTATCTCTATCAAATAATATCGGTTAACCTGCGATTTTTCTTGAGATTATGGATTATCAGGCCATTCTTGATGAGTTTCTGGAATTGCTGTCGAGTCAAGGGGTGCAGGTTCGACAGGAATCGATGGGAGGGGGCGGAGGGGGATTGTGTGAAATTCGCGGCCGAATGATATTTTTTCTCGACACCCAGGCCTCTGCTTTGGATAGTGCTGTTCAAGCCGGCAAAGCGGTTTTAAAGGTAATTGAGGACCCGGAGACGATTTTTCTCAAGCCGGCTGTTCGGGATTTTCTTGACAGGGTCCGACAGATGGAGTGAAGTATAATGAGAGGGAACGGACAATTATGACTCATAATATCGACAATAAATTGCCTTTGGTTTTGGTGGTGGATGACAACCCGCAGAACCTTGAATTGATATTGGCTTGTCTGGAAGATGTGGAATGCAGGACCATTTCCGCTCCGGACGGATACACGGCCCTCGAGTTGGTAAAAACTCAGCATCCGGATTTGGTCCTGTTGGATGTAATGATGCCCAAAATCAGCGGGTTCGAAGTCTGCCGGAGAATCAAAAGCAATCCGGAAACGGAAGAAATTCCTGTCATTATGGTCACTGCGCTGAATGAATTGGGGGACATCGAGCGTGCGATTCAATCCGGGACGGATGATTTTCTCAGCAAACCCATTAACAAGTGGGAATTGGTAGTTCGTGTTCGCACGATGCTGAAGATAAAGCATCTGAGCGACAAACTTGAACGCACGTTGGCTTACTTGAATGAAATTGAAAAAACCTCCGAGGCCGACAGGGGGGGCTAACCCTCTTCGTTCTTTTCGGACATTGATTCAAATTCTTCCTATGAAGGTCTTTGGCGGAGAATTTTCCGCGAAGAGGTCATTCCATATCTGCTGATTTACAAAGGAGTTAAGGAGGCATTCTTTTCTGATACAGTTCCTTTTATCCCGTCAGCCCCTACAGCCGCTAAAATTGGGCGATTCGAGAGGGTTTGGGGCATTTTTTTCATTTATCGGGTCTTGGGTGCATTAACCGCCGGTAAGGGCTTGACGATAACACCAGCAGAAAGACTTGCAAAGAACCCCAATAACAACTGTGGATGGTGCTCTTTATGAGTAAACTGCTTGAGATATTTGGAAAGGCAATTACGGTCGATACGGCCGAGTTAATATGGCATTGGCTTATGACCATTCGTACGCAGCATCAGCCGGCTCCGCCGCCCTGGCAGAATGAGCTGGATGAGGTGCTGGAACATTTGGGACAGCGGGAATATCGGGTTGCCGGAGAGAAACTCAAACACTATTTATTCGAGTATCCGGACTGCATTTTCGGACATATGACCGCTGCGTCTCTGTGCTTATATCAAAATGACCTTCAGGAAGCCTATGAGCAGCTCCAAAGTGTCTATCTGAGGCAGCCGAGCAATACGATGGCGCTGTATGCCATGGGCTATTGCCGGGAACGAATGGGACATTTGAGCGAAGCGATAGAGTTTTACCAGGACTGCATCAAATTTAAAAGCCATCTTCAGCTTCCGCGCCTTCGGATGGCGGCTGTTTATTTTCAATCCGGCCGGTTGGATAAAACGGTCCGGGAATATGAAATGCTGACTACAGAACACCCGGAAGACATCAGTGCCCACGTCCTTCTGGGGAATCTTTATCTGCTGGACGGAAAAGCCGAACAAGCCATTGACACCTTCAACATGGCGATTTTATCGCATCCCGATAATTTCCGACAGGACAGCCCCAATGAAGACCTTCAGCAAATGCTCGACAACGGTCTGTATGACGAGGCGGTTGCGAGCATCATGGGGCTGATGGAGCAGACAGGGCCTCAGCCGGACTTGTATCTGCATCTGGCGGATATTTACAGTCAGACGGAAAAGTCTGCAGAAGCGGTTGCCCATTACGAAAACGCCCTTCGTCTTCAGCCGAATTATCTGGAAGCCGCGATCAAACTGGGGACCCAGTACCTTCGCAATCATCAGTACACCCTTGCGGCAGAACAATTCAATCAAGCGGCGGAAATCAATGACGAGATTGTGGATGCATATATGGGACTTTGCAGAGCCCAGTATGCTGCCGGACAGCATGACGAAGCCGAGCAAACGCTTGCTTTGGGGGCGGCCATCCAGCAGAACAGCGGCCTTCTTTATTCAGAAACGGCTTTGCTTTACTTTCAGGGCGCTCTGGATGCCCACCGCATTCTTCATGGGGATATTGAGAAGACAACCGTTCAGATTGAAGATGTGCTTTGGGCACACAAAAAGCAAATTGACAGACGGATTAGCTGTGCAGATGTCTATTACAAATACGGGATTTTGCTGATGGGCTCAGGGCGTTATGAGGAGGCGGTACAGCATTTTCGAAAAGCCGTTGAAATCAACAGCACTCACTACCGGGCCAGAACAAAACTGGCTATGTGCTGTTTTGAAATGGGACGCACGGAGGAGGCGCTGCACTGGATAACTACCGAATCACCTCTGGACAGCCGGCTGCTTCAGCTGCATTACCGAACCGCCATTCTGTTTTGCGATCAAAGGCAATTTACGAGGGCTATGCGGCATCTTAAAGCGGTGTTTCAGCGAGACGATGCGTCAGACCTTTACCAGAATATTGAACTTGTTCTGGAAAATCTGGGTCTGATTGACAGAACACTAAGCACATGGAAGCAGCTTTCTGAGATGTCCGAGAACATTTTGCCCCAGACAACCGGTCCTAAGGAATGAATTTCTCATAAGCTCCGTATAGACAAATTGTTACGGAAAAATCGGTTTTGGTCGAATGCAACATAAGATACATTATAGGACGTTATAGGGGGGTTCAAAAAATAAAAAAGCCCGCTCTATATTTTATGCGGGCTTTATAGATAACTCCTCACCGGGCCTTTCACCGCAGAGCCAGCGGCTTGCCTAAAATCTCCGATGCGGCTACCAAATATCGCATCTGTTTGGGATTTTTAAGCATTTGCCTCAACAGCCGGATATCGATTCCTGCCTGAACAGGTAGTTTTTCGGATTTTACCGCTGGTTTGGATGGAGTTGTAAGAACACCCATTTCAATTGGTTTTGCTCTTGGAACTGCTGATTCCGCAACGTCGATTTTTTCGGGTTTTACCGACTCTTGAGGGAGTCTTGATAAAGATGCGACGGGCAAAGAATGCGCTTCCCGGCCGGAAGTCGGACGAGATAATTTTTGGGAACGCTGCACTGTCGGTTTGTCTGAGATTTTGGTATACGGCAGCCGTTGGTACTGACGAGGCGGCTTTCTTTGAGCCGTGGGTTTTTCCCGGGCGGTTATTGTCTTGTCATTCTGTATTTCGCTTTCGCGAAGCTCCTGCTCCTTTTTCTCCGCTTTCTTCTTCAGGGCATTTCCGACCGCGGTCAGTATAGCAAAAATGGCAAGGACTATAATCTCGGCGAACTCATCTAATAAACTCTCTATACCCGACAAAATCGGGATGAAATCTCCGACCTGATGCATTTTTTATTCCTCTTTCTTTTCCGTGCCTCCGCGTGCGATAGAATCCCGCATCGTCGTGTCGGCCTTAATATTCTGCATCCGGTAGTAGTCCATAATGCCGAGGTTGCCCTGACGGAACGCCTCCGCAATCGCCTTGGGAATTTCCGCTTCAGCCAGGACGACTTTGGCCCGGTTTTCCTCCACGAGGGCTTTCATTTCCTGTTCGCGGGCAACGGCCATTGCGCGGCGTTTTTCCGCCTCGGCTTTGGCTCGCTTCAGGTCGGCTTCGGCTTGAGCCCCTTGCAGCTGGGCCCCGATGTTTTCACCGACATCGACGTCTGCAATATCAATGGAGAGAATCTCAAAAGCCGTTCCGGCATCCAGCCCCTTATCCAGAACGGATTTGGAGATTTTATCCGGATTTTCCAGAACTTGTTTATGGGTAATTGCGCTGCCGATGGTGGTTACAATTCCTTCACCGACGCGGGCGATGATGGTTTCTTCCGTGGCTCCGCCGATGAGCCGGTCGATATTGGCTCGGACAGTAACCCTTGCCTTGGCTTTCAGCTGAATCCCGTCCTGTGCAACGGCATCGACGGTTTCCTTGTCTTTTCGGGGATCCGGGCAGTCAATCACTTTCGGATTGACGCTGGTCTGGACGGCATCGAGAATATCTCGTCCGGCCAGGTCGATGGCGGTGGCGACTTTCCAGCTGAGGTTGATGTTGGCTCGGTCGGCGGCTATCAGGGCTCGAACGACATTGGGAACTCGCCCCCCTGCCAGGTAATGGCTTTCCAGCTGTGAGGTGCTGATATCCAGTCCCGCCTTACAGGCCATAATCCGGCTTTTGACGATAATTCGAGCATCCACCTTTCGAAAGGTCATTCCGATCAATTCAAGCAGCGAAACATGGGCGCCGGACAGCCAGGCCTGTATCCACAGACTGCCGTATTTTAAGATGACCATCAGAAAGGCCAGTACAATGATGCCGACAATAATAAAAAGAGCAATTTTGAACTGAACCGGAATTTCCGATAGAATAAGGTGCTGTAAATTGTTCATATCAAATCCTTTCTGAAAAGACCTCCCTTATCAGACAGATTGTTGCTGTTTGCTGTTTACTTGATTTCCTCCACAGGCCGAACGGTCAGAGCAGTTCCCTGTACCCGTATGACCTGGACTTTCTGGTCCACTTCAATAAACCCCCTCTCAGAGACGCACTCGAAACGCCGTCCGTCAAAATCGCATATGCCGACCGGCCGCAGCGGGGTTCGGACTACTCCAATCTTCGAAAGCATCTCCTGAAGGTCTCGACAGTCCGGAACGGCGTCCCCCTTCCCGACATCCGGTTTTCCGAGAATCATTTTACGGCCGAGGGATGTCTTGGGGAAAAGCCGATAGGTTATAATCCAAATCAAAGGAATCAAAACGGCCGCTGCGGCTGCTCCAATCCATCCGGTGAGAGCCCCGTATTCAAAAAAAATGGCAATTCCCGCTCCCAGACAGACCAGAGAGGAGACCGTCAAAAGGCCGAAACTCGGTACAAAAATCTCAAGCACCAAAAGAATCGCGCAGGCAGCAAAAAGAAAAACAGCCAATACAAGCCAAAGGATATCTGTTATCATTCTTTTTTCTCCTGCTCCTTGACGATAACACGATTTCCCGATATCCGGCAGATAACGACGGTTTTGCCGGGCTCGATAAACTCCGCTTCCGACACAACATCGACGATTTTGTCTCCAAAACGGGCCTGCCCTGCCGGACGGCATGTACTGACGACTTTGCCGATATCTCCGGGCTGGAGAGTTTTTTCCTGATGTTCCGGCAGACCTGTGGCGATGACGGATAAGGAGGCGGAGGGTACTGTCTCTTTCAGAACCAGTCCTTTGACAAAAAAGCCCTTGGGAAAGACATACTTGGCCAACAGGTACGCTATAACAATAAAAAGCAAAAAGCCCAGGGAAACCCCCGTCAGATTATCCAGAAACTCCTTCCATTGACCATCCCCCTGCGGCCAGGGAAATTCATCCGGAGCATTTTTAATCAGCATTCCGAACAGCCCTGCCAGAATGCAGAAAATACCGGCCGCACCGGTCAGGCCGAAGCCGGGGATGATGAAAATTTCAATCAGCAGAAGCACAATGCCCAGCAGCAGGAACGCAATTTCAATCCAGTTGGCCATTCCGATGAGGTATTTGCTGCCGACCAGGATAATCAGACAGATGAGGGCAACCAGACTGGGCAGACCGATACCGGGGGTATTGAGTTCAACATAAATCCCTAAAAGTATGCCCAGAATAAGAATGCTGACGACAAGAGGAGAGTTCAAAAAACGAACCATTTCTTCGGACCAGGTTGTTTCTAACGTCGGAATGGGCCGTTCAAAAACCACACCGTCTCGTTTTTCCAGAAAAGCAATCGCCCCCTCCAAATCAGGAACAACAGCCCGGGCGATACCGTATTCGAGTGCTTTGGAGGCCGTCAGGGTCAGCAGCTCTCCCTCTTTGACAATCAGTTTCCGATTGTCCAGATCATAGGTGTTGGGGTCTGCCGGAAGATATTCTTTTTCGAAGTACTCATTTTGTCCGGTTTTTTTGTTTCGGACCTGCCAGACCTCCAGGTTCTGGCTGACCATGGCCTTCAGAAGGGCCTCTGGGTATCCGTTGGCCTGAGCAGCCCGGCTGAAGGCGGCCCGAACAAAACTTTCAATTTTTTCCCGCTCAGCCCCTTCAATCTGTCCCCCCATCGAGACCGGTGCACTGCATCCGATCGTCGTGTTTTCCCGCATAATGATGTCTTTGCAGGACGTGCTGATCATGGCCCCGGCGCTGATGGCCTCCGTGCTCACATAAGCGACGGTGTGAATCCTTTTGCCGATGTCGAGAATCAGATATTTGCTGATGTCGTCGGCGCTTTCCACCAGACCGCCGTAGGTGCTGATGTCCAAAATCAGATAGTCCGCCCCCTGCTCAACGGCCTGATTGCCTCGTCGGACAATGGATTGATAGAGCCCGTTGTCTATCATTTCATGACAGGAAATAACCACAGCGCGTTTGACGGGAGGATTGATGTTTTCCGCAGCGGCTGCCAGAAAAACCGCTGCCATTGTCCACAGAAGCATCCCCCTTCCGAACAGCGCGAACCTCTTCTCTTGTACGCTCTGCTGTGTTGAGAAATCTTTCATTGTTCGGCTCCTTGGCCTCTGCATTTGTGTATTGTATCCGGCCCGGGAAAAAGAACAATGAAAAATTTTCCTCCGGGAAAATCGCTGATTTTCTTATTTTTCGCCGACGAGGACTTCTGCAATATTAAAGGCATGGTCCTTGATGCGGCGATAGGAAGAAAGCATATCTGTATAAATCAGGCTTTTAAGAGGACTGACTTTGCCGGCTTCCACGCGTGCCAGATGATGAGCCCGGCATTCCTTCATATACTTTGTAATGGCTGTGCCTTTGCTCTGGGCTTCGCTGAAAAATTCCGGCGTAGGATTATCTTCTTCCAGAACCGTCTGAACCATTCGAAGATAATCGGCCGCCTTCTTGTGAAGGGTGCGAAGTTTCTCTAAGCCCTCCGGGACGCAGCTTCAGAATAGCGGCAATATAATCGCTGACCGACTCAAATTCATCCGCCATACGAATCTGTCGGCGGCTTTCATCAATCACGTCGTGGGAAATATTCCCGGACAAAATATCACCCAGGAACTGTACAATCTCCATCTGGATGATGTCCAGGTCGTTTTCTTTTTGGAAAATCTCATCCGCTTTCTTTTCTTCAGGCGGCTGATTGGACAGCATCGGTTCCAGTTCATTCATCATCTGAATGACGGTCTGCCCCATTCGAATAACTTCTTTCAGAGACTGCTGGATGCCGATTGCCGGGGTATCGAGCATCCGGATATTCAGGTATGTCAGCCGCGGGATTTCCGGCGCCGGCTCTTCCCGAACCAGCCACATCAGAAAGCGTGCAAGCAGCCCCGCTAAGGGCAAAAAAATCAGCGTGTTGATAATGTTAAATAGAGAGTGTGTCAAAGCAATGGCCGGCTGAGAAAAGGGGTATTTGACAAAACGGTCTTTGTTATAGACTGGTTTTTCGGGCAAATTGCGTTTTTCGAAGGCCTCTTTGAAATCAGCCGCCATCATAAAAGGTTTATCCGGAAGGAGTTCTTTCTGCCCAGGGTTGTCCAGTGATGGAGAAGAAATTTTAAAAAGAGCGTTTTCCGGCAGACGTGCTTTTTGGGCGTACTCATAAACAACGGCATCATCCTTTTCCGTCACAACGACGGCCTGGACGGTCCCGATATTCCGAATGGTGATGATTCGTTCGATGAAACCTGCATACCATGGGAAAATCAATGTTATCCAGCAGACACCGAGCAGATTAAAGAAGGAATGCGCCAGAGCCGCCCGCCGGGCGTTGCTGTTGGCTCCAATGGAAGCCAGCAGGGCTGTAACAGTTGTTCCGATGTTTTCTCCGAGAATTAAGGCGGCTGCCGTCGGAAAACCAATAATGCCGATGTCCGCCAGTCCGAGCGTAATGCCCACGGTTGCCGAAGAGGACTGAATAACGGCTGTTAAAAGAGTGCCCACCAAAACGCATTTCCAAATGCCGAAGTAGCTGTCCGGCTGGAAACGGTGAAACCAGCTGATGAATCCCGGCATATCTTTCAGAGGGGAAAAGCCGTTTTTCATCAGTTCAAGGCCGAAGAAGACCATCCCCAGCCCCATCAGAAACATTGCGGTGAATCGGACGCGGTCTCGTTTAGAAAACAAATAAAAGAAGGATGCCGCCCCGAGCATGGGCAGTCCGTATTTGCCGATATTGATTACCAGAATCCAGCCCGTGATGGTCGTCCCGATGTTGGCCCCCATAATGACGCCGATGGCCTGCAGGAGTGTCATTATGCCCGCATTGACGAGCCCGACCACCATAACGGTTGTCACAGAGCTGGACTGAATAATCATGGTCACCAGCAGCCCGACACCGCAGGCCAGAATGCGGTTGTTTGTGACGGCTCCAATCATTTTCCGAAGCCGCTCCCCTGCCACGGCCTGCATCCCCTCGGACATATTCTTCATCCCAAGGAGAAAAATGCCTAGTCCGCCGCAGACTTGATAGATAATCTCGAGGGTCTGATTCATCCGGTACGATTCCTTTGTTTATTCTGTTAGACAATGGCTAAAAGCGGACAATTTTCAGCCGGTTTCGGTATGGATATATCCGCCCTTTTGCCCTCTGTCAAGGACGAAAAGTTCTCTATTGAAAGAAATCGCCGTTTTTTTCAGTCAGCGTTTGGCCAGCCGTCTTAAGATTTCAATCCCGCGGTCAATGGTCTGTTCCGTGGCGGCATAACTGATGCGAAAATGGGTATCTTTTTCACTGAAGACATTACCCGGAATAATCAGGACATTGTTTTCGATTGCCGTTTTCACAAATTCAGTCGCACTGGCCGCCCAATCCGGCTTTTGTACAAACAGATAAAAGGCCCCGCCGGGCTTTTCGAGGTGATAATATCCTTTCAGGCCCTCGACCAGGCGGTCGCGTTTCTGCCTGTACTGTTCAACGTAGGGGCGAATATCGAATTCGAGAGCGGCGATGGAGGCAATTTGAAACGGTGTCGGTGCACAGACAAAGGTGTACTGCTGAATCATATTCATTGCTTCCATCAAGGGAGCCAGTGCTTTTGTGCAGGCGGCATAGCCCATCCTCCAGCCGGTCATAGCTGCACTTTTGCTGAATCCCTTCAGAAGAAGCGTTTTCTCATAAAATCGCCCGACACAGGGATTGGGATGGTCGTAACTGAAGACATCATAAATCTCATCGCTGAGAAGAATCAGGTTGTGTCTGCAGGCAATCTGGGCCACCGCACGGACTTCTTCTTCGGTATAAACCGTGCCGGTGGGATTGGCCGGAGAGTTTAAGATAATCATTTTGGTCCTGGCCGTGACGGCCTGAGCGATTTTTTCAACAGGCAGTCTGAAATCGGGATAACTGTCCACAAAAACACATTTTCCGCCGAGGAGATTCACTACGTGTTTGTAAATCACAAAATATGGATCAATCAAAATCACTTCGTCGCCCGGGTCCACCAGAGCCATAAAGGCCAGGAGCAGTCCCCCGCTTACGCCGCTGGTGATCATGCACAGCGGTTCCTCCCAGCCGGTCTCCTGGCGGACTTTGCTGCGAACTTTCTCAAGCAGTCGTGCATCGCCGCTCGTCGGAGAATATCGATTTAGTCCATCCAGAATGGCCTTGACGGCGGCCTGTTTAATGGGTTCCGGGACATCGAAATCCGGCTGCCCGATAGAGAAATTCACAGGGTTTTGAAGTTTGTCGGCCAGTGCAAAGACCTTGCGGATTCCGCTTGCATCAATTTTTCGGGTTCGCTGTGCCAAATAATCTGCCATGGTTCAACTCCTGTCAGCGCATAAAAAAAGCCGTTCCGAAAGTATAAGCGGGAACGGCAAAAAATTGAACGCTTTTTATTTTTTGCTCGCGGCACCTGTTGCAGCTGATGGAGCGGCCGCCGGAGCAGCTGCGCCTTCCTGGGCACCTTCGGCGGCTTCTTTCTTGGCAGCCGCTTTCTTTCCGGTGCTGCTTTTCCGATGAGCCACCTTCGGCAGTCCCATCACTTTGCCTTCTTCCCAGCGTTCTTCCTTTTTAAGGATTTCAATTCTTTCTCCTCTCGAGAGGACATTGCGGTGTCTCCTGAGGGCATCTTTCAGTTTTAAAGAACGATCAATCGACATTTCTCTGACTCCTCGAATTACTCAAGTACTAATTCGCTTTTACTTTCATCCCATACGCATCCTGAAAAGGCGTGCGTCCAAAACTTTCAAAACCATCCGGGGCCTTGTATTGTGCCCCGATGGATTTAATTTTGTTCAGCATTTGCTGTCCGTCTGTTCCCGACTTTAAAGGGGACTCAAAACGGTCCTTTGTAACCAGCAAGTAATAGCTGCCGCGGCGCATAATCTCTGTTTTAATCCCGTTGGCCTCAAAATAGGCCTGAACCGGTACAAGATGTTCCCGATTTGCATAGGTAGCAATGACAATAATATGGTCCTTCTCCGGCCCTGCCGGTTTGGGAGGTTCCGGTGCCGGTTGAGTTGGTTTTGGTGCCGGCGTGGGAGCAGGGCTGGGGGCTGCCGCTGGTTTTGCCGCCTGGGGAGGCTGAGAAGCAGAGCTCGGCGGCTGCGTCACTTTTGGGGCAACCGGTGCGACAGGGGCCGGTGCGGTCTCTTTGGGGGCGGAGGTTTCCGCCGGAACAGTCGAAATAATTTTGGGGGTCGATGAGGGTTTTGGCTCCAGCCGTTCTTTGCTTCGATTGACCCAGAAAAGGAAGGCAATCACCAAGACAAAAACCGCTGCCACGACAAACGTACCTTGATTCAGGCGGAACGGCTTTTCCCGTTCTGCATGCGGCGGACGAATCGTAACCGTCACCGGGCTTCTGTCCGGTTTTGGAATCTGCGGCTCCGGAACCTCCGTTTCGGCACGTTGGTTCTGCATCATCCGTTTCATTCGGGCCTGGCCCTGACGGATGGCCTCGCTGAGTGCCTTATGGTCATATTGTTTAGCCGCCATTTCTTTATTCCTATTGTTTTTATGAACAGACCTTTTTCCCCTTTCTGTCCATCAGAAAATAGTGAGTTTACCTGAAAAATGCAATTTGAAAAAGAAAAATCCGGACTTTTTTTTGTCAGGAACAGCGTTTTCGTGCTTGACAAAATGCCGCAGGAGGGCTATACAAATCCATCCTTTTCAAAAATTTTCTTTACGAACCTCAGTTGTTTTGGTAGTTAAAAGGGTTCTTTTGTGCAGATTTAGATTGTTTTCCTGTAAACCGCAGAATCGAGATTGCGGTTAAAGGGGATATTTTTTGTATACTATTTATTGTTTGTGTCCAATTTTGGAGAAAGCGAATTATGCTTCCGGCAAAAAAAACCAGCAAAACGCGAACCCGTACTCGTCGGAGTCACCACGCCTTAAAGCCGACAAACTATTCCTATTGTCCCCACTGCGGACAAGCCAAATTGCCTCATGCGGCGTGCGGAAAATGCGGATATGTTAATCCTAAGATCACTTTAAAGATGGGTCAGGAGTCGGAAGAGTAACACCATGCGGATAGCCATAGACGCGATGGGAGGCGATTATGCACCGGCTGAAATCATCGCCGGAGCATTAGAGGCCAAGGAGGTCCTCGGAAAGGAACATGAAATCGTGCTGATCGGGGATGAACCCGTTATTCGGGAACATCTGGTTCGATTGAACGCCGATCCGGACACATTTCGTATTTTTCATGCCCCGGAAGTCATCGGAATGGATGAGCCGCCCGTTGAAGCCCTGCGCCGGAAGAAGAAAAGTTCGATTGCCGTAATGGCCAGGGCTGCTTCTCACCGCCAGGTTGATGCGGCTCTCTCGGCGGGCAATACCGGGGCTTGTGTGGCGGCCTGCCAGCTCCGAATGCGGAATCTGGAAAACGTAATCCGCCCTGGAATAGCGACGGTTTTTCCGACTTTAGGCGGGCCGGTGATTGTCTGCGACGTCGGGGCTAACATCGTTTGTAAACCCATTCATCTGTATCAATACGCCGTAATGTCCTGTGTCTATGCGGAGGAAATGCTCGGCATTACGAACCCCCGCGTGGGAATTATGAATATCGGCGAGGAAGAGGCCAAGGGCAATGATTTGGTCAAAAAAACCCGGGCTTTGCTGAAGGCCGATCCCTCCATCAATTTTGCGGGCAATCTGGAAGGCAGAGACATTTTTGACGGTCATTTCAATGTGGTGATTTGCGAGGGGTTTGTCGGCAATGTGGTTCTGAAAACCGCCGAAGGCCTGGTCAACATGATTTTTCGGGCCATCAAGGACGAATTGAAAAGTCACTGGTGGCTGGCTCTTCAGTTCAAGAAAGTGATGACCAACATTTACAAAAAGTATGATTATAATGAGTATGGGGGGGCCCTGCTGCTGGGGGTGAATGGTACGGCGGTAATCTGCCATGGTTCCAGCAAGGCCCGAACAATTAAAAATGCAATATTGGCCAGCCGGAAGTTTTCGACCCAGCGAATTAACGAAAAGATTGTTCAACGCCTGTCTCAATCGACGGTTATGTCTAATGGTCAATAACCCAACAATTCAATCTTCCCTGCGTCTTCGGGCTGTCGTGGCCGGCACAGGTTCCAGTGTTCCCGCCAAGGTGATGACCAATGAAGACTTTATGAAGATAGTTGATACGTCGGATGAATGGATTGTCACCCGAACCGGCATCCGGGAACGCCACATCGCCGGCCCTCAAGATACCACAGCAACTCTGGCGGCGCAGGCCGCTCGAAATGCTCTTGAACGGGCGGGAATGAAACCGGAAGAAATTGAGCTGATTATTGTGGCCACGGTTACCCCGGAGATGGTTTTTCCCTCGACGGCCTGTTTTGTTCAGGCCATGCTCGGCGCTTCCAATGCGTGGGCCTTCGACCTGAACGCTGCCTGCAGCGGTTTTGTGTATTCTCTGTCGATTGCTCAACAGTTCCTCAGTTCAGGCCGGTATCGAACGGCTTTGGTCATCGGGGCCGAAACCCTCAGCCGGATTACCAATTACAAAGACCGAAGCAGCTGCATTCTCTTTGGAGACGGCGCCGGAGCCGTGGTTTTGAAAGCTGTTTCCAGCGGGCCGGAGGGAATTATGTACAGTACTTCCTTTTCGGATGGAAGCAGCTGGGAAGCCCTTAAATGCCAGGCCTATGGTTCGCGTCATCCCGTCAGCATCCCGCTGGAAAATCCGGATATGGTTTATATGGATATTAATGGGCGGGAGGTTTATCATACTGCGGTCCGGCGGATTGTCGAACTGGTTAACGAATGCCTCGAAAAGTGCGATCTGCAGGTCGAAGACATTGCAATGTTTATCCCGCATCAGATGAATGCGAGGATTATTGAATCAGTCGGCAAGCGTCTTCGTTTTGCAGACGAGAAAATCTTCATTAATATTGATAAGTACGGAAACACGTCGGCGGCCTCCATTCCAATTGCTCTGGATGAATGCTGCAGAACCGGAAAGGTGAAAAGCGGGGATATTGTCCTGCTGGTGGCCTTTGGAGGCGGCCTGACCTGGGGCGCCAACGTTATCCAGATGTAACCCTTCGCTTTCAGGGATGAAGATGAACAAGAAAATCGCATTTCTGTTCCCCGGTCAGGGGGCTCAGGCAATCGGAATGGGGATGGACCTTCCGGCTCGATGGCCTTCCGCTGCACGCCTTTTTCAAAGAGCTTCGGAGATTCTGGGGTATGATATTCAGCAACTGTGTGCCGAAGGCCCGGAAGAAAAACTGAATTCAACGGTGTATTCCCAGCCGGCGATTTTTGTTGTTTCCGCCGCCCTTCTGGAGATTTTGCGGCAGGAACGGCCTTCTTTGAGCCCGGATGTGACTGCCGGGTTGAGTATGGGAGAATACACGGCTTTGTATGCGGCCGGCTGGATTGAATTTGACGATGCGCTTCGGCTTGTTCAGAAACGCGGACAAGCCATGCAGGCCGCGGCGGATGCCTCTTCAGGTTCCATGGTCAGCATTCTCGGTCTGGATGAGGAGAAGGTGCGTCAATTGTGCACGCAGGCCGCTCAGGGACAGGTCCTGGAGCCGGTCAACTTCAACTGTCCGGGGCAGATTGTTGTCAGCGGACACAAAGAGGCCTGTCAGCGGGCTGCGGACCTTGCAGAAAAGTTCGGAGCCGTCAAAGCCGTTCCGCTGGCTGTGGCCGGTGCCTTCCATACGGTTTTGATGGAGCCGGCCGCCCGACAGCTCTCGGAGGCCCTCAAACAAACCGAGATCCGGCCTTCCGACAAGGTGAAGGTAATAGCCAACATTGACGCTTCTTATTATTCCACGCCGCAGTCCGTTCGGGATGGACTGGTCAAACAGCTCATTGCCCCGATTTTGTGGCAAACCTGTATGGAACGGCTTCTTCGGGAGCAGGTGGAAGAGTTCTATGAAATCGGTCCGGGACGTGTTCTGACCGGTTTAATGAAACGAATGGATCGAAAAGCCAAGGTTATTACCGTCAATTCGGCGGAGGCGTTTGCCTCCCTGCCGGGTGAGTAACGATATCAGGAGATTGAGAATGGCAGAGCAGAGATTAGCAGTTGTTACGGGAGCCGCGCGAGGAATCGGAAGAGCCATTGTACTCGAGCTGCTTCGTCAGGGCCGCAAGGTTGCCGGGCTGGACTTGAATGCCCAGCAGTTGGAGGAACTCAAAAAGGTTGTATCCGAGAATGGGTTTTCCGTCATTACCAAGGTTGTAGATATTACCAAGACAGATTTGTTGACCCAGATTCTCGAAGAACTGGCGGAAGAACATGGCGGCATAGGCATCCTCGTGAACAATGCCGGTATTACCCGGGACAAACTGATGATTCAGATGGATGACGAAGATTTTGACCGGGTTATATCGGTAAATCTTCGGGCCGCTTTTACAGCCACACGTGTTGCGGCCCGTTCAATGGTTCGAAACAAATTCGGCCGGATTATCAGCATCAGTTCCGTCGCCGGTGTAATGGGGCAGGCCGGTTCAGCCAACTACGCCGCCAGCAAGGCAGGCCTTATCGGGATGACCAAGTCGGTTGCTCGTGAGCTGGGAAAGAAAAATATAACAGCCAACTGTATCGCTCCGGGCTTTATTATGACTGATATGACCCAGGGGCTTCCGGATGCCGTTAAGGAAGGAGCGATGGCGGTTATCCCGCTCAAACGCTTTGGAACACCGGAGGATGTGGCCCGTGCGGTGGCCTTTTTGGCTTCCGATGAGGCCGGCTATATTACCGGCCAGGTGCTTTGTGTGGACGGCGGAATGGCTATGTAAGAAAATTGCCCAAAAAAGGATTGAAAAGGGATTTTGGTCTGGTTATATTACCGCCGAAATCCCGGAAATCGAGTATAAACGGATTGGAAAAACACAGAAAGGATATCACTTAACTTATAGGTAAGGAGTTAAACCAGTGGGTGCGGATATTGATGTTCAGGCAATTGAAGCAAAGGTCATTGAAATCGTCAGCGAACAAATGGGTGTGGACAAGTCCGAAATTACCCGCGAAACCTCTTTTATTAATGATTTGAACGCAGATTCGCTGGATACCGTTGAGCTGGTGATGGAATTTGAGGATGAGTTCGACATGAGCATCCCCGATGAGGAAGCCGAAAAGATTCAGACGGTCGGGGCAGCAATCGATTACATTGTCGATATCATGAAGAAAAAGGGCACAGAGGGCGCCACGAAGAAGGAAGAGGAGTAAGCGGCACACCCATGAAGTTTCAGCGACGTGTTGTTATAACAGGACTTGGGTGTGTAACGGCGTTGGCAGAGTCGGCGGACGGGCTTTACGAGGCCCTCTGCCGGGGTGAAAACGGGATTTCCACCATTGAGTCATTTGATACGTCGGATTTCCCCGTTCATTTTGGCGGTGAAATCAAGAAGTTTGACATCGACAACTATGTCCCGTCTCGGGAAGGCCGACGAATGGACCGTTTCACCCAAATGGCCCTTGCGTCAGCTATTCAGGCAGTCAAGGACAGCGGTCTTGACTTTGAAAAAGAAGATAAGGAACGAGTAGGGGTTATCATTGGCACCGGTATCGGCGGGATTAAGGAGATTGAAGAGCAGTATCTTCGTCTTCTTCAAAAAGGCCCTCGAAAAGTATCCCCCTTCTGTGTGCCCAAGCTAATGGGGAATGCCGCCAGCGGGTGTGTTTCGATCCAATATGGGCTCAAAGGCCCGAATATGTGCGTCGTTACAGCGTGTGCTTCTGCGGCCCATGCGATTGGAGAAGCTTTTTACAATATCCTGTGCGGCCGCAGCGAGGTCGTTATCACCGGCGGTTCGGAAGCTGCTTTGACTCCTGTTGGGTTGGCTTCCTTTTGCGCATTAAAGTCGCTGAGTACTCGAAATGATGACCCTCAACACGCCTCCCGTCCGTTTGATGTGAGTCGAGACGGTTTTGTTCTGGCCGAAGGCGCGGCAGTTCTGATTCTTGAAGAATACGAACACGCCAGGAAAAGAGGGGCCAGGATTTATGCAGAAATGCTCGGCTATGGAGCTACGGGGGACGGTTATCATATTACAGCCCCGCTGGAAGATGGTTCCGGAGCGGCAAAAGCGATGCGATTGGCTCTTGAGCAGGCCCAGCTGAATCCGGACCAGATTGACTATATTAACGCGCACGGAACCAGTACCGAGCTGAATGATGCCGCCGAATCACTGGCCATCCGGACGGTCTTTGGGGAACATGCATATAAACTGTCGGTCAATTCGACCAAAAGCTGTCTGGGACATTCGCTGGGGGCCAGCGGCGCAATTGAACTGCTGGTTTGCGCCAAAACAATCGAAAAAGGGATAATCCATCCGACGATTAATCTGGAAACCGTGGCTCCGGAATGTGACCCGAAAATGGATTTCGTCCCGAAGAAGGCCAAAGAAAAGAAGGTTCGCTATGCTCTGAGCAATTCACTGGGGTTCGGAGGCCATAACTGCAGTTTGATTATCGGAAAAGTATAGTTTTTCTGATACAAGCCATAGATTCTGAAGCCCCGGGCATTCCACCCGGGGTTGTTTTTTGAAAAATTCGGGCAACAGAATCTGTTTGACAGAGTTCCATTAAAAAGATGAAGATTCTTTTCGACTTGATAGGTCTTTGTTTTGGAATCGGCCTGCTCTTGAAAGGAGCGGATTGGCTGGTAGAGGGTTCTGTTTCTCTGGCACGCCGTCTCGGCTTAAGTCCGCTGATTATTGGTCTTACAATTGTTGCGATGGGCACTTCCGCTCCGGAAACGGCCGCCAGCATTGCCGCCGCTCTTGTGGGTTCCGGGGATATTGCCGTCGGGAATGTTTACGGCTCGAACATTGCCAATCTTGCTTTGATTGGGGGGCTTTGTGCGGTAATCCGCCCCATTCAGGTTCAGAGGATTTCTCTTCGCCGCGATATGCCTTTTATGATCGGCACAGCTCTGCTGCTGTGGCCCTTTTTTGTAAATGGCGGAATAGGCCGCCCGGCCGCCCTTCTGCTGATTATGATTTTTATCGTTTTGATGGCTTTTATGATTTCCAGCGAAAAGAAACGGTTTTCGACTGCGCAGGAATTTTCTTTGGAAGAGAAACTCTTCCTTCAGAAAGTCCCGAAACAGCTGGGGATAAGCATTCTGTTTATCCTTCTGGGACTGCCTGCCTTGGCTTTCGGGGCCAAACTGACAATCTGGGGGGCTTCTTCGCTGGGACGGCAAATCGGGTTGTCTGAAGCGGTCATCGGTCTGACAATTGTGGCGGTAGGCACCTCCCTGCCGGAAATGATCACGTCGCTGGTGGCCTCCTTCAAGAAACAGGATGACCTGTCAATCGGCAATCTGGTCGGTTCCAACATTTTCAACACCCTGTTCGTAATCGGTTCGGCAGGGTTGGCTCGGCCCTTTTCCGTCAGCCAACGGCTTCTGGGGATGGACTACTGGATTATGGTTGCCGTAAGTATTTTGTTCGCCTGCTTTGCCTTTGCCCGGGACAAAATCAGCCGTGCTGCGGGGATGATTCTGCTGGCTATTTACGCGGCCTATCTGATTTACCTTCTTTCTTCAAACCGCATCGAGTCACTGTAAATATCCTGGAACTCGGGCTGTCGGGCCAGCTCGATATACTCTATCTTCTGGGCCAATCTGGAAGCAGTCCGCCTGCATTTGCGATTCAGCAAAATCATCTGAGCCCCTGCGCCCGCCGCATTTCCGATAAACCGTATTTTGTCGAGCGAAATAGAAGGCAACAGTCCGATTTGTATGGCGCTGGTCTTTTGAATGTAATTCCCAAAAGCACCCGCCAAAAAAAGAGTCTCTATCTCTTCTAATTTGACGCCCATCTTACGGAGCAGAATGGCAATTCCTGCGGAAATAGCAGCTTTGGCCAGCTGAACTTCTCGAATATCTTTCTGCGTCAGCAGCACAGCCGGTTGGCGGGTTCCGTTTTTCCAGGCCAGCACGAAAGCCGGCTGATTTTCAAAACGGATGAGCCGCTCAAAAAGGGCTGGCGACAGTTTTTCTCGAAGATTCTGGAAAGGGGCAAACGCTCCGGAGGGATCAAGGATACCCGTTTGAAGCATTACAGCCGCGGCATCAATCAGTCCGCTTCCGCAGATGCTTCTGGGAGACCCTGTGCCGATTGTATCCAGAACGATATCTCCCTCGGCAAGAAGAACACGCTGAATGGCTCCGTTTTCAGCACGGCTTCCGTATAAAATGCGTGCTCCCTCTAAGGCGGGCCCTGCGGCACAACTGGCCGCCAGAAGCCGATTTTTATTTCCGAGGACAATTTCGCCGTTTGTGCCGATATCCACAAGCAGGGAAATCGATTCGAGGGTGTCCATTCCAGCTGCCAGGGCGGCGGCAACCGTATCCGAGCCGACAAATCCGGCAATGTTTTCCACAGTATAGAGACGTCCGGCCGGATGAATCTGCAAACCGGTCTTTGCGGCTGATTGATCGCTGCAGGCAAGAGAATACGGCTTGTATGGAGCTTGACCGAGTGACTGAACCGGATACTGCAGAAGCAGGTGATTCATTGTGGTGTTGCCGACAGCTGTGATTTCATAAATATTTTCCGGTACAATCCCCTGCTTTCGGCACAGGCAGGCAATCATTTCATTGAGTTTTTCTATCAAGCATCTCCCAAGCCGCTGAAGCCCTTCCGGAGTCTGTGCATAAACAATTCGGCTGATGACATCATCGCCGTATTGAATCTGGGGATTGGCGGCGGAAACGGTTTGACAGATTTGTCCGTTTTTCAGGTCAAGTAAATACAAAACAAGTGTTGTTGTGCCGATATCAGCCGCTGCTCCATAAAGAAGGTCTGTGGTATCGCCCGGCTCCAGATAGAGAAGACGGCAGGTTTCCTCTTCAACTGTCAGAACGGCGGTTGTTCCATTTTCAAAACCGCCCCGGTTCTCCGGAAGACAGGCGTCCGGGTGTACGCACACAGGCAAATCGAGAAAAGAAGAAAGTTGTTCGAGGAGTTGTGCGGTTGAGGCGGGAGACGACGGGAAAAAAAGTTTTCGAAAACGCGGATCTGCGGTCTTTTCGCCCTGAATACCCCGTTCAAGAATCTGGCTTACGTCCCCCCTGCTTTCCGGCGGAATTCGAACCGTCAAATCTTCATAAACATAGTACTGACACGACAATACCTCTTTTCCATACGGCTCCAGGACCACCCGACATTTTCGACAAACACCAGTACCTTGACAGGGTGAATAGATAGAAAATCCGGCCTGGACCGCGGCCTCTAAAAGGGTGATACCCGGATGAACCCTGACGGTTTGCCTGTCGGGCAGAAATGTAATCGTACAGGATTTCACCGGTTTGTTCCTTTAAAAAAAGAAAGCGAAATGAATCGTTCGATTCTATTCCGCATCTTTCCGCCCTTGCGAATGCGCAGGCGGCCTCCAAGCCGCCGGCTCAGCTGATTTTATGCCGGATTTTCCAACGCATATGCCGTTTTTTGCTGCCAATCTTGCGTCTTCGTCTCGGTTTTCCCATTCGGTTCTCCTGCTAAAAAAATCGTTTGCTTGTCGGGGGTATAGTAAGGTGATATGATGAAAAAATCAAGAGGATGTTCTTTTTTTGGAGGTTTCAAAAATGATTCAATGTAAAGATTGTGAATTGTTCGAAATGGACCCGTCCGGGAGGCGAATATTTCATTGCGACCCATTTTTAAACATAAAAGAGCCGGAATGTCTCCAGAAAATGCAAATCCTTCGACTGGATATTTTGATATCGATGTATCGGGGGATGTCGGCCTGGCAGGAAAAAATGGGGCCTCTTCAGGACAAACTGATTCGATATTTCAAACGGGAGATTGAAGAATTGGATGAATCAGAGAACTGGAAAATTGACCCCGATGAAGACGAAGAGTCGGATGAACCTCTTTTCTAATCTCTTTGAATTCGAATAATATAGATATACAAGATATAATATATCCTCCATAAAAAGAACTTCTTGTAAACAGGGCAATAGAAGGCCAAGTTCAGACGTCTAACCTTAAAGAAAAAGATGCCTTAGAAATGAGTGAGCAGCCGGAAATTGCAGAACTTCTCGATGAATGCAAACGCGGAAATCCGGACGCATTAGGCCGACTGGTCGAGTTGTATGCAGCGCGTTGTTACGGCTATTTTTACCGGTTGACCGGAAATCGAGAAGTCAGCGAGGAACTTTTGAGCGAGTTGTATATGCGGCTGCTCGAAAAAATCCGCTCTTTTGAAGGCGGTTCTTTTGAAAAGTGGCTCTTTACCATCGCTTCGAATTTATTTCGCGACCGTTTGAGAAAACAATATCGCCAGAAGCGCCTTCTTGAGGAAAAGACTCGAATTGCCGAAATAGAATCGGAGCCGGAGCGGGAGATTGACAGTGCTTTATCGGACCGCCTGCAGCAGGGATTGACCCGGTTGGATGCGGAGACGGCCGAATTGATCGTGTTGCGGTTTTACGGCGATTTCAGTTTTAAGGAACTGTCTGAAATGCGTTCGGAGCCCATCGGCACAACCCTTTCGAAGGTCCACAGAGGGCTGAAAAAATTGAAAGAATGGATGGAACAACCTGATGAAAGAAAGCAGAGAACAACTTGAAAACCTTCTTCGCTGTTTTTATGACGAAGACCAGGCAGTTCAGGCGGCCTCGGACATGGAGGCGGCAGAATCGCTTTTGGCTGCCGATTCTCCCCTGCCCCGGCCTGAAGTATTGGTCCATATTAAGCAGTCGCTTCGGCAGCGAGCAATTGCTCTGTCCAGAAAGAGACAGTTTTATCGGCACATTCTGACAGCGGCAGCCGCCTGCCTGGCAGCTGCAATAGGTCTTTGGAATATTCATCTGCGGTTTGAGAGTCCTGTTGCGCTGCAGAAGAAAATCGTTCAGGACTTTTTTGCCGATGATGCCGTCCTGTCGATCTCCTCTTCACTGGATGATATTTCCGAGCAGATTTATACCGGCTCCTCTGCAGAAAAAGAGGATTCATGGGCAAATGAGGTGGGAAATGAAATTGAAGAAATGGTACTGATAGCCCAAGCAGATTTCTGGAAAGGATAGTTCGAATGATGGTTCCGTCCTGGAAGTTCAATCGGGTATGGATTGTCGCCTTGACGATATGGCTTTTGGCGGGCGGTTTGCCGGTTTTTGGCGGCCAGGAGTCCGGCTCAGATATATGGACTGAAGATACTCCGCCTCCGGCAGAGGATCCCTGGTCCGGGCGGCGTTTGGAAGGGTTCCTGGCTCGTTTAGAGCAGCAGGATCCAAATCGTGCAGCGGAACTCCGTTCGCTTCGCCAGAAGGATCCTGAAAAGTTTCAGGAAGCCGTGCGGGCGGAAATGGAACGCCTCTTCCGTCCCGGAGAACGTCCTCGTCCCCAGGAACCTGCCGGAGGACCGCAGGGTCCGATGGGGCCTGGGCGAGGTCCTGAAGGCGCAGGCCCCGGCGGTCCGGGAGGCGGTCCCGGCTCCCGATGGCTGGAACATCTTCAGCGGCGGCACGAGGAGTTTATCCAGTGGCTCCAAAAAAATAATCCGGAGCTGGCGGCCGAGCTGGAGCAGATTCGAGAAAAAGACCCGGGTCTCTATTTTACCCGCGTAATGGATGCCCGCCGGCGGTATGACCCGATTATCGATACGGAAAAAAGAAATCCGGAACTGGCCAAAGTCCTCCTGGAAGACCTGGCGATGCAGAAACAGCGGGATGAGCTGCTTAAGAAACTGCGGGGAACCGAAGGAGCGGAACGGGAAAAATTGCTTCAAGAGCTCAAATCGCTTGTTTCTCAGCGGTTTGACCTGATTATTCGCAAGAAAACTCTTCAATATCAGGAACTCGAAGAGCGGCTCAAACGTCTTCGGGAGGAGATTGAAAAACGCCGCTCGGAAATTAACAAGCTCAAAGACAGCAAAGAACAGGCCGTTGAAGAACATCTGAAAGAGCTGACAGCCCAGGCGGAAAAGATTCAGTGGGACTAAGAGGCAGGCCCTAAAAACGACGGGCTAATTGCTCCCGTCGAGTGGCCTCCTGAAGAGTCTGTTTTTCTTTGGCGGTCAGGGAGTGTATTCCTTCACGATTGACTTTCTCAAGAATACGGTCCACTTCGGCTTCAAACTGCCGTTCTTCCTCCAGCCGGCGGTGCCATTTTTGCTTTTTTCGAGACAGGCGAAACCTTGTAAACCACGGTTTGTAAATGACATATAGAGCACCGGCGGCCAATCCTGTCAAATGGGCCGCTTCTCCGCCGGCATTTTGACCTGTGGCAAACCGCAGCAGACTTAGGATAATCATAATTCCCACCAGAAACACAATGCGGACGGGAATCAGACCATAAATGAAGACGAGCATATTCGGGTAAAGAATCGCTACGGCCATCAGAACGGCGTTGAGAGCTCCGGAGGCCCCTGCCATCGGTCCGGCCGGCAGAAGATGAAGGAGAACCAGCAGGATATAGACCAGTCCGCCGGCGGCCCCGCTGACCAGATAGAACCGCAGGAAAGTACGGCTGCCCCACTGATGTTCCAGAATCGGCCCGAAGAAATACAGGACAATCATATTGAAAAGAAAATGCATAGCGTCCCAATGAAGGAACTGGTAGGTAATCAGCCGCCAGACCTGCAGGGAACGCAGAAGCGTTTCAGGCCAAACGGCTCCCCAGGTAAAAAAGAAGTCCCCGAGGGTCGGTGAAATGCAAAGGACAAACACAACAAAATTCAGCACCAGCAGCCATTTGACAATACTCCACCCTCGCAATGCCTCCCCCAAACGCAGAGTTCCCCCTTCACCCCACGAATCCCGCCCATAGTCTCGCTCATAGAAACCCATCTGTCGCTTCTCGCACAAACTTTCTGCATTAGAAATTGTTTTTACTATCCCTGAAAAAAGCAAAGGTTTCAACCGGAAAATCGGAGGATTATCAGAGCAGAAGATGATTTGAAATGGGCCGGGGTGGATTCGAACCACCGTAGGCGCTAGCCAATGGATTTACAGTCCATCCCCTTTAGCCGCTCGGGCACCGACCCATTCGGTCCTATTAGTTTAAGGATTTTTTCCCTTTTTTCAACAGGAATTTTTTCAAACTTTCCGGAAAACTTCGGTCAGACCGCCCAATAAAAAAGCCCGGCGGAGAACCGGGCTTTTCTTGTCCTGTTATCAGGTTTTACCACTTGCCGGACTTCCGCATCTCGGCTTTCGGATAATCTTTCAGACATGCCTCCGTCTTTGCGAGTTCTTCATCGGGAAGTGCATACGGTTTGAGTTTCCCGGACATATAGGCATCGTAGCCGGTCAGGTCCATCAAACCGTGTCCGCTGTAGTTGAAGAGGATGACTTTTTCTTTGCCCTCTTCTTTGGCCTTTTTGGCCTCCTGGATGGCACATGCAACAGCGTGCGAGGTCTCCGGGGCACAGATAAAGCCCTCGGTTCTGGCCCAGGTCATTGCCGCTTCGTAGCATTCGACCTGGTCGATAGCCCGCGGCTTGTGAAGCCCTTCTACGATGCACTGGCAAACCAGCGGAGCCATTCCGTGATAGCGGAGTCCGCCGGCATGGATGGGAGGCGGTACGAAAGCATGCCCTAATGTAAACATGGCCAGCAGCGGGGTCGTGCCGGCGGTATCCCCAAAGTCATAGGCAAACGGTCCGCGGGTCATAGTCGGACAGGCGGTCGGCTCGACGGGAATAATCTCCATTTCGGCTCCGTGAATCTTTTCGAGAGTAAACGGAAAGGCCAGCCCGGCAAAATTGCTTCCGCCGCCCGCACAGCCGATCACGACATCCGGCAGTCTTTCGCCTATGCTTTTCAGCTGGGCCTTGGCTTCCAGCCCAATGATGGTCTGATGGAGCATCACGTGGTTGAGGACACTGCCCAGGGAGTATCTCGTCTTTCCGGTCGGGTCCGTAACGGCCTGTTCGATGGCTTCAGAGATGGCGATTCCCAGACTGCCCGGCGTATCAGGGGTTTTTGCCAAAATATCGCGTCCGGCCTTTGTCTCCGTGCTGGGGCTGGCAACGCAGTTGGCCCCCCAGACCTGCATCATCAATTTTCGGAAGGGTTTTTGGTCGAAACTGATTCGAACCATAAAGACTTTGCACTCGAGGCCGACCAGTTTGCAGGCAAAGGCGAGGGCCGAGCCCCATTGTCCGGCACCGGTTTCCGTCGTCAGACGCTTAATGCCGAACTGTTTATTGTACCAGGCCTGCGGGACAGCGGTATTGGGTTTGTGACTGCCGGGCGGGCTGACGCTTTCATCCTTGTAATAGATTTTGGCCGGGGTGCCCAGATACCGCTCCAGACGTTCAGCCCGCCGAAGCGGAGTCGGCCGCCATTGATAGAGAATATCCAAAATCTCCTCCGGAATATCAATCCATCGCTGGGTGCTGACCTCCTGTTCGATGAGATTCATTGGGAAAACCGGAGCCAGCATCTCCGGAGTAACGGGTTTGCCGTCCGGAGTCAGGGGCGGCAGCGGCGGAGTCGGCAAATCAGCCGCAATGTTGTACCACTTTCGAGGAATGTCTTTTTCCTGAAGCAAAATCTTTCGAGTCATTGGCTGCTCCTCTTACTTCAAGTATCGATTGGTTACAGAATCGGGATTTTTAAGAATTTTTGAACCGCGGGTAATCTTGCACAAACTGATTTTTAAGATTGCGGCAATCTGTCTTTGCGGAATCCCTTCTGAAAGCATACGCATCAGTTCCCATCGCAAAGACAAGTCGTGAAGTTCCGCCGGGGTAAGGATTTCAGTCAGAAACTTCTTCATCTCCTCAGGAGTGCGGATTCGGCACAAGGTCTCTACAAGTCCCTCCACCCCCGATTTTTCCGCTTGTTTTATTCTGTTTGGCATACATTCTTTATAGTTTCTGTAAAAAGAAATGTAAAGAAGAAACCTTTAAATGTCGGAAAATCTCTTCATCCTGCATAATTGTGAAGCCCTTTGAAAAGAGTAGAGAGGTTGACCAAAAGAAGTGTGCAAAGAACCGCCAGAAAGCCGACAAGAAGCATCCATAAATTGGCTTTTACATAACGAACCCCGAAATCAGCCCGCCAGTGAAAGTACGCCAGATAAATCAGCCAGCAAGTCAATGACCAGAGTTCTTTGGGATCCCAGCTCCACCAGTCTCCCCAGGCAATTTTGGCCCAGATGCTGCCGAGAATCAGGCCCATTGTTAAAAATGGAAAGGCCAAACGCACCAACCGGCAGGCCCGGTATTCTCGTTGGACAGGAGCGGCAAAGAGCCCCCCTGCCGCCTGGACGGCTGCATGGGCCAGAAGGATGTAGGCAAACATATACGTCCCCACGTGCGGGATAAAAAGAGGGCTTTGCAAAGCCGGCGGCAGAGGACGCGGGTGTTCTGGAAAAACGAAACCGGCGGGAAACAGAATGCAGAAACCGAGCAGGCCTTCGGCAAATTCGGAAAGCGGGTCTCTCATACCCAGCCATCGTCGGCAGAACCAGGAAAGCGGGCCCTGGAGCATTCCGAGTGTCAGGAAGATTTCAAACATAGTCTGAAGGGGAAAGCCGAAGGCCCTGAACCAATGAAACAGCCAGGCAGCGGCGGAGGCAATGCAGCCGGCCGTCCAGAACAATCGTCGTATCCTCAGAGCAGGAAAGAAGACCCCTGCCGCCGAAAGGGCATAAAAAACCATTCCCAGATAAATCAGAACACCGATGATCGAGGTTTTAATCTGAATAGCGCCGCTCCTTTCTAACTTCCTGGATAAGGGGAATCAGCCAAAAATGTCCTGCTGCACCGAGCATCACCAGACAATATCCCGTCATTACAGCCGGAAACCCGCGATTGCTTACAACACCGAGTATTGAATAATATCCTTTCTCGTCTTGTCCCCAGGACTGCTGAATAAAGGTGTATCCGCCGTAAACCAGAGGGTGATTCACTCGAATGGAATGAACGGTCGATTTTCCGTTCCGGCGGACGGTGATGCGGCTTTCATACTGTCTGGGCATTTGCGGGGCTGAATAAGAAATGATGCAGCGGTTTGAAGGCGGAGCCCAGAAATCATTTTGTTCCCAGACATAATAATATTCCTCGGTTCCGTCCGGCCAGAGCAGTTTGAGTTCAAAGCCGGGATTTCGAATCTGAGCCGGTCCTTCCTCGGGAACAGCGCGGCCCTGCTGACGGCGCAGCTGAAGATTCTTATATCGGCCGAGCACTTCGAGGCGAAGCCCCCCTTCCAATTCGAGCGAAGGATTCGGAAGCCCACGGAGCGTATAAAGACTTTGTTGTGTGTTTTTGTCTACTATGGAGAAAATGGGGCTGTCATAATACGTTATTGTGAACTGCTCTAAGTATAGGTCAAAAGGAAGAGAGCCGATTTGACAGCCGGCGGCGTCATACACCTTATTGGTTTCTTCCTGTTCCGAAAGAATTAGATATCCCTTTACAATTTCCGATGCCCCCCCAAAACGATTTCTCCAATCACAGGCTTTGGGAGACCCCCATAGCCCGCCCGAAATCACCATTAGGATTCCTAAATGAAGGATAAAAAGGTATGGATGTGTCCGGATATTCGTATTTATCAAAGAAAAAAGCAAAAAAAGAGCAAAGATTACCCAGAAAATAGATAATGGGAGAGACTGAAAAAAAGATGCGGCAGATTGACTGCCGAGGAATGAACCGCAGATACACAATAGGGCCCACAAACCAAGAAGAATTATTGAGGCGAACAGCCAAAAGCGACGCATTTTCCTATTCCGTATTTTTCGATTGAGATTACGGGTTTATTATGTCGCTTTTTACCCTGCTTTCAAGGGAAAACACGGGCCTAACATTCAGCATTATTCTATCCATATAGTCCTGAAAAATCGTATTGCTTTTCTGAAGTGAACTTATATAATGAGCGATTTAATCGATTTCTGAAAAAGAGCGTTTTTGTCTTGGAGAATGGAAAATCAGGGACGGCTTCCCGGACAGGGGGCCTCAAAAGGACAACGGATTAGGAGCGTTTTTTATGGTATCCCTTATTCAGGCAGATGCGGAATTGTTTGAAAAAGACGCGCCCTCAATCGAGGCGATGAAGCAAATGTGGCTTTCTGCTAATTCGAGTGAGCGGGCGCGGACGGCTTTGCTCGAAAAGGCCCGCAATTCCAAAAATACGCTGGCCTGCGGATTGGCCTATTTGTTCTGCGGTCAAAGCAGCCAAGCCGTCAGTGTCCTGGAGAAGGCGGCGGATAGTGTTCAAAAATATATGGGATTGGGGTACGCTTATCGTCAGCTGCACGAATATGAAAAGGCCGCAGCGGCTTTTGATAAGGCGGCCGGGTATCAGACGGATGCTATGACGGCGGCGATGGAGAAGGCAGCCACCTACCGAATGGCCGGGGAACTGGAAAAAGCAGCCCAAACTCTCTCCGCCTTTAGTCAGATGGAAAACATCAGCGCCGAGTACCACTTCCAGATGGGCAAGCTGATGGATGCTCAGGGAGATTACGAGAAAGCGATGCAGCATTATCAAACCGCTCTCGAACTGGACCCGGCACACGGAGAGGCACGCTTTGCACTGGCCTATGCCTGCGACCTTCGCGGCGATGAGGAGACGGCCGTCCGGCTTTATCAGGAGCTGATTGCTCAGCAGCCGACCCATGTAAATGCTTTGTTGAATTTGGCCGTACTCTATGAGGATGCGGGGCAGTATGATCAGGCCCTGCAGTGCGTAGAGGCCGTGCTTCGGTCGCATCCGAATCATCCCAAGGCCCTTCTGTTTCAGAAAGACATTGCCAGCTCCAAAGTGATGGTCTATGACGAGGAACGGGAAAAACGAAAAGATCGTCAGAACAAAATCCTCGAAATCCCGATTTCTGATTTTGAACTGTCTGTTCGGAGCCGAAACTGTCTGAAAAAGATGAATATTGAAACGCTCGGTGATTTGCTTCGGACTACCGAGGCAGACCTCCTTTCTTGTAAGAACTTCGGCGAAACGTCTCTGATGGAAATCAAGCGGATTCTGGAGTCAAAAGGGCTTCGTCTGGGAATGGCCCTCGAAGAAAAACCGGCCGGAGCGGTTGAGCCGCCTGTGGTGCCGGGAGCCAGTCCGGAAATCCTGTCCAAGTCGGTGGATGAACTCGAATTGTCGGTTCGCGCCCGGCGTGCCATGACCCGGCTGGGTGTAAAGACGCTTCTGGACCTGATTGGAAAGACCGAGGCCGAACTGCTCGGCTGTAAAAACTTCGGAATGACCAGTCTCAATGAGGTCAAGGAGAAGCTCAGCAAGTACGGTCTGAGTCTGAGGAAACTGGAATGAGGTTCTTCCCAAGAGGTGTGCCGAAAAGAACCGGCGGATTCGGAAGCGGACGAACCTCTATCTGAGATGCGTCGTGAGACGAAAGAACTGGATACGGATTCTGGCAGCGGGGATTCTGCTGTATGCCGGATGCAGCCGAAAACCTTTGCCGAGTGTAACCAGCGGGATTGACGACTCCGAGGAACGCTGGATACGAGTTTTGCTCTTTGGCAATTTGAATGAGTGTACACTGTACAGTTACAGTGCTCTGGCGATAGAAGACCGTCAAACTGACAGTTGGGTTCGTTTTGATCGCCCCTACCAGACTCTTTCTGTTCAATGGCTCGGAAACGGATTCCGAATCGGGGACCACCGTTTTCAGAATGATGTTTTGATCCGCACGGAGAGCCCCTTTGTTTTTGAAGTCAATGAGGTTCCGTTTCGGGGATATCTTCGGCTGGTTCAGAATCCGGAAGGCAGCGGCTTTCTGGCGATTAATCATGTTCCGCTGGAGTCCTACCTACGCGGGGTTGTGCCTGCGGAAATGCATTCGTACTGGGAGCCGGAGGCCTTAAAAGCCCAGGCGGTTGCCTGCCGGACTTATTCCTTATACATCAAAAATCGGTTCGGCTCCGGACGCCTTTGGGATTTAAAGCGGACCCAGGCCAATCAGGTATATAAAGGTGTTTTGGCGGAAACAGCGCCGACCAACCATGCCGTTGCTCAAACAGACGGGCAGGTGCTTGTGTGTTTCGATTCCAAAGGGCAGCGGCGTCTTTTCCCTGCGTATTACAGCTCTGTTTGCGGGGGCCATACGGAAAACAGCCGAAATGTCTTTGGAGATTCGGTCAAAGCCCTCGAAGGGGTCGAATGCCCATATTGCCGACAAACGGCACGCCCGGATTTTTATTCCTGGTCGGGTGTTCTGCTTGACCGTCAAACCCTCACAGAGCGTTTGGTACGGCGGTATCCGAACCTGAGCCGGCTGGGCGAAATTGAGCGGATTGAGCCGGTCCGCGTATCGGAAAACGGCCGCATCACATCCCTTCGTCTGGTCGGTTCGAACGGCCAGACCGCATTTCTGCGAGGAGAGGATTTTCGACTGACTGCAGATCCGAGCGGCCGCAGACTGAAAAGCACGATTTTTACGCTCCGGCCAACCCCTCAGGGATTTGAATTTACAGACGGCAAAGGGTTCGGTCACGGCGTCGGACTTTGTCAAAGCGGTGCGCAGACTCTGGCTCGGCAGGGAAAAACGTATCGGGAAATCACGGAATACTATTACCCGGGCAGTCAAATTGTGCGACTGGCGGAAACCCAATGAAGCATTTTACAATCGAGGTATCTGATTCGCAAACGGCGGCACGGTGCGGGATTTTGTACACCGGCCACGGTCCTGTCCGGACCCCCGCCTTTATGCCGGTAGGGACTCGCGGCTGTGTCAAGGGCATCCTGCCGGGCCAGCTGAAACAGACCGGTGCGGAAATGATGCTGGCCAATACCTACCATCTGCTGCTTCGGCCCGGCGTGGAGGTGATTGAATCCTTGGGCGGACTGCACCGATTCAGCGGCTGGGAGGGGCCGATTTTGACGGACAGCGGCGGCTACCAGGTTTTTTCGCTGAGCAGTTTGAATCGGGTGGATGACGATCGGGTTGAATTTGCCAGCCATATCGACGGCTCTCCGGTGGTGTTGGATGCCTGCTCGGCTACCCGAATTCAGAATCGGCTCGGTGCGGACATTATTATGTGCTTTGATGAATGTACCCCTTATCCATGTCCGCTGAGCCGTTTGGAAAAAGCTGTTGAACGTACTGTTCGCTGGGCCCAATTGTGCCGGCAGTCTCATCAAAATCCCCGGCAGCTTTTGTTTGGAATCGTTCAGGGTGGAACGGATTTGACCCTGCGTCGTCAGTGTGCTCAGGCCCTGACGGCAATGGATTTTGACGGATATGCGATTGGGGGGCTGAGCGTGGGAGAAGGACACGATGCCCTCGTGGAGACAACGCAGTTTACGGCCCCCCTGCTGCCGGCGGATCGGCCGCGGTATCTGATGGGAGTAGGAATGCCGGCGGATATTGTGGCGGCGGTGCGGGCGGGGGTGGATTTGTTTGACTGTGTTCTGCCGACCCGCAACGGCCGCAATGCTTTTGCCTTTACCGATGACGGGCCGATTCGTCTTCGCAACAGCCAGTGGACGCAGGATTCCGGGCCGATTGAGGAAGGCTGTCCCTGCCCGGCATGCCGAACCTTCTCCAAGGCGGCAATTCGGCATTTTTTCAATGTCGGAGAAATGCTCGGGCCGATTCTTGCGACGCTGCATAATTTGACGTATTATCATCGTTTGATGAACACGATACGCAAAACCATACGGGACGGAACGTTTGAGGTCTGGTCCCGGACATTTATTGAAAAACACAAAAAAGAATCCCAAATGGAAATTTCAGAAACTCAAGAGAGGAAGGAATGCCTATGAAGTCAATATGGATGCTGGCCGCCGCCGAGCCGACGGCGGAACAAACGGAAGTCATCACCGCACAGCCCCAGGGCCAGACGGAAACAGCGGTTACGGAGCAGAAAGACTCCGGGATTCCTGCAGAAGGCCCTGAGAAGCCTCAGCCGAATCCCTGGGTCCAGATGCTGCCGTTTTTTATCATTCTGATTGTGATGTATCTGCTGCTGTTTCGGGGCCCCCGCCGCAAGCAGCAGGAGCACCAGAAAATGGTCTCTTCCTTGAAGAAAAATGACCGGGTTCGGACTATCGGCGGCATTTACGGAACGGTGGTGGATGTACGGCCGGATGAAATCATCCTGAAGGTTGATGAATCCACGAATACAAAAATCCGGGTCATTCCGTCGGCTATTGCAACAGTCATTTCCGACGAGAAGAAATAACGGCAACGAAAAGGACAACTCTCAAATAGGGAACCATTATGAACAGGAACTTGATCTGGAAACTGCTTCTGATTGCGGCTCTGACGATTCTGGGGATTTGGGTTGTTTATCCTCCGCAGGAACGGCTGAAACTGGGACTGGATCTTGCCGGCGGCACCAGTTTGATCTATGAGATTGACACAACGGGGCTTTCTCCTCAGGAACGCAAGGGACTGGCGGAAAGCATGATTCCCATCCTGATGAAGCGAATTGACCCCAGCCATATGGCCAATCTCGTGATGCGTCCGCAGGAGGACACCCGCATTGAGATTCAGCTGCCGGTGTCCAGCCCGGAAACCCGACGCAAACGGCAGGCCTTTCAGGAAGCGTTGCAGGACCTTGAACGGCAGAATCTGAACCTGCTCCAGGTCAAAAAGATGCTTTCTCTGCCGAAAGAGGAACGGCAGGCACGTCTGGAATCTCTGGCACAAAATAATCCGCAGCGGCTGGCTGTCTTAACCGCTTTGGCGGAAACATATGACCTGCGGACCGCCAAGCAGAATGAACGGGATCAGACCTGGGCACAGATGGAAGCCCTGCTGAAACCGCTCCAGGAACAGGGGTTGGATACCGATTCGATTCGTTCCAATATCCCCCTCTGGTATGAACAGCCCGAGGAACGCCGGACTCAGGCGATGCAGGGATTTGTCAAATGGCTCAAACCCGCAGAACCCGCCCAGGACCAATTGACCCCCGAACAGACGGCGTTGCTGGATGTTCTCAAACAGTATCTGGCTCTTTACGGACGCTGGGCGGAGGCCGTCAATGAACTGACCCGTCCTGAGGATGGGGCCAATGCTCGCTGGAACAAGGCGGTAGCGGACCTGAATCGGCTGAACCTGAATCTTCAGCAGCTGCAGGATATTCTTGAGCTGCCGGCCAATTCAGCACGCCGCCGCGAGGCACTGGACGAACTGAAAAAGCAGTTTCCGGACCGACAGGAAAAAATTGCCCAGATTGAGACGCTTTATGAGGATTACCGCAAGGTAGCCGGTCTGCTGGATGATCCGGAAGACCTCAAGCGAATGCTCAAGGGCTCCGGTGTGCTGGAGTTTCGAATTCTGCCGACACCGGATGACGGCCGAACCAATATGGACGAAATACGCGGCTATCTGGAAGCCCTTCGGTTAAAGGGACCGCGACAGGCATCGGATGCCAAGTATGTATGGGTGGAAATTGAAGACCCCGCCAATTGGCCGGATGGACTGGGCATTGTCGGTACATTCGGGGATAAAAAATACGTCCTGGCGAGCAATCAGCCGAAGGAGTGTATGCTTCACTCCCCGGACAAGAAGTGGAAACTGCGTCGTGCCTATCCGACTCGCGATGACAAAGGACTGCGTGCGATCGGTTTTACCTTTAACCAGACGGCCGCCAATCTGTTTTTCAATCTGACACAGGATAATCTTAAGCGGCCGTTGTGCATTATCCTTGACGACCGAGCCCTGTCGGCTCCGACCATTCGCGCCGCTATCAGCACCTCCGGAATTATCGAAGGGAAATTCAGTCCCACAGAACAGACGGATTTGGTCAATAAACTGAATGCCGGCTCATTCCGGGCCAAATTGTCGGAAGTGCCGATTTCCGAGAAGACCATCGGTCCCCTGCTGGGAGCGGATAATCTCCGACAGGGGCTGCGTGCAGGGTATATCGGTCTGATTGCCGTGGCCGGCTTTATGTTCTTTTACTATCTGCTGGCGGGTGCAATCGCAGACATCGCCCTGCTGCTCAACCTGCTGTTTGTGCTGGCGATGATGGCGGCTTTCAATGCCACCTTTACTCTGCCGGGCATTGCCGGCTTGATCCTGACAATCGGCATGAGTGTGGATGCGAATGTGCTGATTTTTGAGCGAATCCGGGAGGAGCAAAAGCGGGGTTCGACTCTCCGTGCGGCGATTGCCAATGGGTATGGTCGGGCTTTTCGGACGATTTTTGACGCCAACCTGACCACATTCGGTGTTGCGTTTATTCTGCTGATGGTGGCCTCGGAGGAAATCAAGGGATTTGCCATTGTTTTGATGCTCGGCATCATTTCAAGCATGTTTACGGGGTTGTTTGTCACCCGGGTCATTTTTGATTTCCTTATCAGCCGGCGGATTCTCAATCAGCCGCTGAAAATGTTTGCAATTCTTCAAAACGCCCGCGTAAACTGGACGGGAATGCGGCCGCTGTTTTTGGTGATTTCCGGCTCTCTGATGATTGGCGGTCTGGCTGTTTTCTTTATGCGGGACGAGACGACAAACAGCAAATATGACATTGAGTTTACCGGCGGTACCAGTGCCCAAATCGATTTAAAGCCGGGAACGGCTTATACCCGAAAGATTGTGGAAGACAAGTTCCGCCAATACGCCGAATCCATCGGAAATCGCGCTTTGGCGGCCGCCAAGGTTTACAGCATCGGAGACAGCGGTCTGCAGTATGAAATTACCACGACGGAAACCAACCGGTGCCGGGCTCAGATTGTTTTCAGCGAGGCCGGTCAAACGGTTCAGAGTGTTCTGGATGCCGTCCGGGCGGCTGCACGAAAACTGGATCAGACGCTTCCCGCCCTGGAAGTGAAATCTCTGGATGAGAAACGCTTCCAAATTACAACGCGGCGATTGAATCTTTCTCTCATTCAGGAGGTTCTCCAGGAGGCCTTCGGGGACAAAATGACTATTGCGGAGCTGAAAATCGATGAAATCGTCAGCGATGCGATTCGAGCCGCTTTTAAAGATCTTCTGGCGGTTAAAGAAGACCTCAAGCCGCAAATCGTCTGGGCTCGGGAAGTGCCGGTGGGCACTCCGGAATTGGCGGACTTTGCCGGGGGAGTCCAGATTTTGGTCAAATTAGGGGTGCCCTCTACCGCAGGGGAAGTTCGCACCCGCCTGCAGGATTTGAAATTCAAACGGGATACGGAAAATCTGCAATGGTATTCGTTCCAGATTTTCCAGCCCAATCTGAATGAATTGCCCGACAGTCAGCCGATAGAGGAATTCCTGTATGTGAGCATGCACCCGGAAGCGGCCTTTCGGACGCTGACGGAGGAAGAACGCACCCAATACACAAACAATGAGACAACACGGATTACGCAGGCCCTTTCGATGGAGACCTCTCTGTCGCGTGTCACACAAATCGATCCGTCAATCGGTTCGGAGGCAAAGGTGCGGGCGCTGCTGGCCATTGTCCTGTCGCTGGCGGCAATTGTGCTGTATATCGGCTTCCGGTTCGGCAGTGTCCGTTACGGCATGGTGGCTATCATCGCCCTTGTGCATGACGTCTGCATTACGCTGGGATTGGTTACGGCCTGTACCTATGTTGCCGGCACGCCGTTGGGGCAGGCACTGGGGATTTTGGACTTCAAAATCAATCTGGAAATGATTGCCGCATTTCTGACAATCATCGGGTATTCGCTGAACGATACCATTGTGGTATTCGATCGAATTCGTGAAAACCGCGGCAAGACGATGATGCTGACACCCCGATTGATTAATGACAGCATCAATCAGACGCTCTCCAGAACCATCCTGACCTCTTTCACCACGTTCCTGGTCCTCTTCGTTATGTATGTTTGGGGAGGAACAGGAATGAGAGGATTCAGTTTCGCAATGCTGGTGGGTATTGTTGTCGGGACATACTCCTCTATAGCCATTGCCGCTCCCATTCTTCTGTTGGGCAAGAAAAGCGAGGACAAGACCTGATATACAGTACGTTTGACTGACAAACCAAGCAGGCCGCCGGTTTTTCTGAGCGGCCTGCTTTTTTTGTTGGTTTCAGAATCGGAGCTGATAGCGAACCCCTACCATCGTCGGCTCTTCAATCCAGGCGCTTTTGTCCGGATAGGGCTTTTTGTAGCCGGAAGAATAGGAATAGCGTTTGTTGTCTCCGAGCACGGGGATATTCTGGACGTAGAAGGTCAATTCGGCCGCCTTGCTGATGTGATAGGTGAGCGACAGGTTGGCCGTAATTTCCATATCGTAGGCATCGTGTTTTTTGACATCGCGAATTCTTGCCGCTGTCCCGCCGGCTTCTGCAAGAGCATCCAGCCCGTCCCGGCAGCCCTCAAAACCCCAGAAAGTTTTCAAATCCCCATGGAGGGTTAGTTTGCCGTCAAAAAACCGGATATTGCTGAACAGTTTCGTGGCATGGTTGGACCAGTTATTCAAATCATTCCCCTTCGAAGTAATAATGACACCGGAGCCCGCATTCACATAATAATCGGAATAACTGATACCGGAAGCCTCCATCCCCTTGTCGAGCTGCCAATCCAGCTGTTTGACAAACGAATGATTGACGCCGAGATTCCAGTTTTCCTTTTTGTACTGGGCTTCGAGTTCAATACCGGCGGTTCGCAATGTTCCGATGGGTGCGCTGCGGCGGGCTGTCCAGTCCCAGGCAATCACTGCATTTTTGTTTAGGAATGTCGAGGCCTGATAAAACAGATTTTTCCCGCTCTTGCCGGAATAAATCAATTCGAATGTGTCCAGTTTTTCCGGTTTGTTGGATGTGCCGATTTCGTGGCTCATATACAATTCTTCCTGGGTATTCATCCGAACAGACCGCTGAGCAATAAACTTAAGATATTCGTCTTCTTTCAGTTCATAAATCCAGGCAAATCGGGGAGAGAACATATAATCCGTATAACTGTGCCTATCCAGTCGGGCCGACCACAGGGTGCTCATTCGGGAACTGTGTTTCAGGTTGACTTCTCCCAGAAAGGCATAGGTGCCGGTTTCCCACCCTTCCCCGACGGGGAAATAGCGGTCGCTGTCTTCATTTACCTGACCCGTCCCGGCCGTGCTGGTGCCGTACGCCTCCGAAGTAGGCCCGCTGATGATGCCTGTCGCCAGTCGAAGTCCGTCATCTTTATCCTTCCCCCAGGCAGGACGGATTAAGTCATAGCTGTACTCAAACCCTATCGCCGCTTTCAGCCAGTCCTTGTCCGGTTCGTAGTTCAGCATAAACCGTGCAAAGTATTCCCATTCAGACCAAATCCAGCCGATGTTCTGCAGGTTGTCTTTATCGTTATCGAGCTTGGAATCCCACTTCTCAATATTATGAACATCGATGGAACTTAAACCGAAAGTGCTCTTTAAATTCAACTCATCGGTCAGCGGAGCCAGGTTCTCGAGGGCAAGCTGAAAATAACGATAGCGGGTTTGACGGAAATCCTTGTATTGTCCGTCGAACTCATATTTGACCCCGGACCCCTGGGCTAACTCCGAGGAGGTGTTGGTATAGCGTGCCCAGAACCGCCAATTCTCCCAGAAATTGAAATCCACATGGGCTTTAATTTGGGGTTCATTGAAGAAATCCGTCATATACGTAAACGGCGGACGAGGCCGGTAGGGAGAAGTAGGATACCCCTTTACATAACCGCTTCGAGTCGCATTTTCAACGCCGAACAGGTCCGGGTTAATTCCCGCCGTATCCACGACACTCAGGTATGTATAAAGAGAGGTTTTCTCGCCCTGATACCCGTAACTGACGGAGTTGCCGATGCTGTCATATTTATCCCAGAACTTCCCGGCCAGCTGCAGTCCCGGATAGTCTTTGGCTTTTTTCGTGGTGATATTGATGACACCGCCGATGGCTCCCGGTCCGTAGGTCACGGAACCGGGTCCGCGGATAATTTCCACCCGTTCGATATCGCCCAGATCCCAGTTGAGCAGCTCCAGCCGTGCCCCGTAATGGGCCTTGATATTGACATTGATTCCGTTGACATTCACAAGGAACTTGTAGGGCCGATCGGCGATGATGCCGCGGATGCCGGGCACGGGACCGACGCTGTGGTTCATATACAGAGCGCCGGGCACATAGATTTCAATCAAATCGAGCAGGTTTCGGGCCGGCGTGCGAGCAATATCTTCCGCCGTAATAACTGTAATGCTTGCAGGCACCTTGAATGGGTCTTTTTCTGTAATGGAACCGGGAACATAGACTTCGATGTTCATCAATTCATCCAGCGACATTTCAAAAAGGTCGTTTTCGGATGGATTTTGAGCGAAGAGAACTACAGCAAAAAGGCAGAAGAAGCCCACGCAAAGCACCGGGAAGAAACCAAAAAACTTTGTGTCTCGTTTTCGCATCGGCTGACACCTCATTTTTTTTACTAACCGATTTAGCGACGGGTCTTTACGAATTTTGTATCGGCTCAGCAAAAGACCGGCTTTGTTTAGACAAAAAACCTGCTGCAGAATGAATTGGTACCGCAAGCTTGGTTCGATAATAACTCAGAAAGCGGCAAATATTTGCGGACTTAGGTATACGATGCTTTCTTTTAGACAGGATTTGTCTTTATAAAAGAAATGAAAAAAGGACGTTTCATCGGGACTTAATTGCAGACGGCAATCTCAGGGGACGGCCCGCTGACTTTGAAATAATCGATGTTGGCGCAGCCGCCGCTGGTGAGGGCTTCCAGTCGAATCTCTTTTGGGCCTGCTGTTAAGGAAAGCTCTATCGATACGGTGGTATAGTTTTCCCATGCCCCAGTTGCCGGAAAATCGATGCCTGCCGATGCCTCAATTCCGTTAATCAGCAGACGGGCAGGTCGGGCGGTTGAACCGTTGGCAAACCGCCAGGTAAATGTGTAGGTTCCCGATTCGGAGAGGGAAATCTTCCAGTTGATGCCGCTTCCTGCCGCATTTGTTGTATCACAATATCCATAGCCGGTATAGCCCGGATGCTCTTCGGTATCCACAATGCCGTTTACAACACACAAACCGGCAATTGTCAGGGTCGGGTTTTCCTGAATGATGATGCTGTCTGAAGCGTCGTCAGGGACGGCGCATGCTTGGGCCGAATAGACGGATTCATTGTGATTGTTGTCCACGGCCGACACGACATAATAATACATCATACCGTTTACAACAGTCTCGTCCGTATATTCAGAAGCGGACAAAGGAGCCGCATTCAGTTTTACGTATCCTGTGTCCCAGGATGTCGAACGATAAATGTTGTAGCCCGCCAGGTCTTGTTCGGAATTGTCATCCCACTGCAGGTAGACTTGAGCATTCCGGCCCGTGGCCCGCAAATTCGCCGGAGCGGCCGGCGGGGTTGTGTCCGGAGGGATATAAAGCCAGTTGCTCACAAACAGAGCCAGTTCCTCCAAATCGATAACGCCGTTTGGATAGTAGTCTGCGTTTTCGATTCCGCTGACGGCCTTCCAAAACCCTGCAAAGACGGCAAAATCCTTGTGATCAACAAGCCCATTTAAGTCAAAATCCCCATACATCCCGAACATCCAGTGCGGCGGATAGCCGTCTTTGCCGTCTGCACCGGCACCCCACTGCACAATCGCCGGAACCATCGAAGCGGCATCCAGATTATAAGCATACGGCGGCGTAAACACGCTGTCCGTGCCCGGATGCACTGTGCCGGTGCAGTTGTCCAGAATATTTCCCGAAGCAGCGATTCTGCCTTTGACCGTATTGTCATATTCGATATTGTAATACGGATTGTTCACTTCTTTAAAGTAGTTGTTTTCAATGAGACATTCGGAATACAGCCTCGCCCAAACGCCGTAAATGGTTTGAACGCCGGTGCAGTGATAATAATTGTTATATAAGTGCACCTTTCCAAATCGAACCGATGGGATTCGCTGCTTGCACATCGCACCGAACCAGTTGTGATGGTACGTGATGCGAAGCTTGCCGTAGTCATCGGTTGCGCTGTCGCTGCTGCCGACCAGACTGACGCGCTGTTCATTCATCGGCTGGGTGAAATAAAACTTGCACCAGGATACGGTGATGTTGTCGGAACGCCGCGTGATATCCACCAGACCATCGTAGCAGTCATAGATGGTGCATTTGGTAATAAAGACGTTTGTGATGTCTTCCTTGACGGCGATTCCGTTGCCCTCACCATAGCCCTGCGGACAGCGTATTGTCAGTCGCCGAATAATGACGTTTGAACTGCCGTTTTTGAAGCCGAGCATTCCGATAATCGTGGGATTTGTCCTTGTGCCTTCGATGGTTTTGTTTGATTGGATACTGATTTTGCCGCCGATGGAAGCCAGGTCCAATGTGCCCGAGACCTGAATAATATAGGGGGTATTGACCGTTTCCGCATAGGTCTTCAGCTCTGCAGGGGTGGATACGACAACAGTGGTCCCACCCGCCCCGCCGGTTGTATTCTGACCAAATCCATCTGCTCCGCGAGAAGCAGCCCCGGACACAATTATCAGAAAAACAAGCACTATCTTTTTCATCGGGTTCCTTTCCTCACCAGCCGGTAAACCAGCCCCATTTGGGAACAATCTATTAATATATTTTCGCTCTGTTTTAGCTGTTTCACAAGGCAATCTTGTGTCTAAAAAAAGAACATTTTGCGCAAAAAAAGGGGGCACGTCTGCTTTTACAGTCTTGAATTTATGGAAATTCTGAAAAATCCCTTCTTGCACCAGCACCGAATGTGCCTATAATGGCGTTCAGTAATCGATTACTGAACGCTGATATTGGGAGAAAGCAATGTACCTTCTTGGTTACGATTCCGGCACCTCCTCCATTAAAGCCACCCTTTTGGACTCCCAGACAGGGAAAATTGCCGCTTCCGCCGCTGCACCGAAAAAGGAAATGCCTATCGAAGCCCCTCAGGTCGGCTGGGCCCAGCAGAACCCGCATGACTGGTGGGTCAATCTGAAAGCGGCTACCTCAGAAGTTCTAAAAATATCCGGAGTTAATCCATCCGATATTAAAGCCGTTGGGATTACCTACCAGATGCACGGGCTTGTCTGTATTGACAAATCCGGGAATGTGATTCGTCCCGCGATTATCTGGTGCGACAGTCGGGCCGTCGAAATCGGCAATCAGGCTGCCAAAGACCTCGGGGCGGAGCGTTGCCTGCGTGAACTGCTGAACTGTCCGGGCAACTTTACGGCCAGCAAGTTAAAATGGGTTATGAAGAATGAACCCGACCATTACAAAAAAATCTGGAAAATCCTGCTTCCGGGCGACTGGCTGGCGCTGAAAATGACCGGACGGGCGGTCACGACGGCCTCCGGATTGTCGGAGATGATACTCTGGAACTTTCCGAAGGCTGCCCCGGCTGATTTTCTGATGGATTATTACGGATTTGACCATTCCTTTCTTCCTGAATTAGTGCCGACGTTCGGCCTTCAGGGGGAATTGACAAAAGAGGCCGCCGCAGAGCTGGGACTGAAAGCCGGTACTCCTGTAACATATCGTGCGGGCGACCAGCCCAACAATGCCCTGTCGCTCAACGTGCTCGAACCGGGCCAGATTGCGGCTACGGCGGGCACCAGCGGGGTTGTGTACGGCATCAGCGACCGCCCTGCCTATGACCCGAAATCTCGTGTTAATATCTTTCTCCATGTGAACAATACCCCTCAGCAAGTTCGCAACGGTGTTCTTTTGTGCATCAATGGGACGGGGATCCTGAACAGCTGGCTCAAACATACGGTTGCGGCCGGCAGAGATTACCCGGAAATGAATGCCCTGGCCGAGCAGGTCCCCATCGGCAGTGAAGGTCTGGTGATTCTCCCCTACGGCAACGGAGCGGAACGCACGCTGGAAAACCGCAACCTCGGGGCTTCGATCCATAATTTGAATCTGAACCGCCATCATCTCGGTCATCTGCTGCGGGCCGGACAGGAAGGAATTGTTTTTGCTCTCCAGTACGGACTGGAAATTATGAAGGATATGGGCATCCGGATGGACACAGTCCGGGCCGGAAAGGCCAATATGTTCCTGAGCCCTGTTTTTGCCCAGACTTTTGCGACCCTGACCGGAGCCGTCGTCGAGTTGTACAATACAGACGGTTCGCAGGGAGCCGCCCGCGGCGCCGGTATCGGAGCCGGCATTTATAAAACGTTCGCCCATGCCTTTGAGACCCTGCAAAGGGTGGAAACCATCGAGCCCAAGCCGGCCCAGGCGGACCTGTGCCGTCAGGCCTATGCGGCATGGCTGAATATCCTGCACAAACAGCTCGGATAACCTATAAAAAGAAAGGGGAAAACAATGATGGAATATTTTCCTGAAGTCAAAAAAGTGGTGTATGAGGGGCCTGATTCCAAGAATCCTCTGGCGTTTAAGCATTACAATCCCAAAGAAAAGGTGATGGGCAAAACGATGGCCGAGCATCTGCGGTTTGCCGTCTGCTACTGGCATACGATGAAGGGGCTCGGGGCGGACCAGTTTGGGATGAATACGATTGTCCGCAGCTACAACAAGGCCTCCGACCCGATGCAGCGGGCCGAACAGACCCTTCAGGCGGCGTTTGAATTCTTCACCAAACTGGGGGTTCAGTTCTGGTGCTTCCATGACCGCGATATTGCGCCGGAGGCGGATAATCTGGCCGAAACCAACAAACGCCTGGACAAAATTGTGGCGATGGCCAAGAAAATGCAGTCGGATACAGGGGTAAAGCTCCTCTGGGGCACAACCAATGCCTTCTCTCATCCGCGGTTTATGGCCGGAGCGGGAACGAATCCGGATCCGCACGTGTTTGCTTATGCCGCCAGCCAAATCAAGAAGGCGATGGAAATTACCAAAGAGCTGGGCGGTGCGGGATATGTCTTCTGGGGCGGCCGTGAGGGGTACGACACGCTGCTGAATACCGATATGAAGCGGGAGCTGGACCATATGGCCCTGCTGCTGCAGATGGCGGTCGATTACAAAAAGAAAATCGGCTTCAAAGGCCAGCTGTACATTGAGCCCAAGCCGAAGGAACCGACCAAACACCAGTACGACTTCGATGCGGGCAACTGCTACGCCTTCCTGCAGAAGTACGGTCTGGTGGAGCACTTCAAATTGAATATCGAGGCCAACCATGCCACGCTGGCGGCTCATACGTTCCATCATGAGCTGGCCTTCTGTGCCGCCAACAACCTGCTCGGGTCGGTGGATGCCAATCGCGGAGACCTGCTGCTGGGCTGGGATACGGACCAGTTCCCGACCGACTTGTATGATACGACGCTGGCGATGTATATCATCTTGAAGGCGGGCGGATTCACGACCGGCGGTCTGAATTTTGACGCCCACGTGCGTCGGCAGTCTATCGACAATGTGGACCTCTTTTATGCCCATATCGGGGCAATGGATGCCTTTGCCCGCGGCTTAAAGATTGCCGCTCGTCTGATTAAGGACAAGGTGTTTGACAAGGCCGTCAAAGAACGCTATGCCGGCTGGGATACTCCGTTTGGGCGTGCTATTGAGGCAGGCAAAATGGACTTTGTGAAGCTCGAAAAATATATTCTCGAAAATGGAGAACCGAAACTCCGTTCGGGACGGCAGGAGCTTCTCGAAAACATTCTGAACGAGTATATTCGGTAGTATAAATCTGCGTTTCCCCAAAGCCCGTTCTCCGCAGAGAGAGCGGGCTTTTTTTATTTAGGAGACTTTTCCTTGTTTTTTGCGTTTTTTCTTGATATTTTTCCTTTATGTGATATTTTTTATGGCCTTTTCAGAGGTCCTGAAAAGCGGAGGCGTAGCTCAGCAGGTAGAGCAACGGCCTTTTAAGCCGTAGGTCCTGGGTTCGAGTCCCAGCGCCTTCATTTTCCATAACATTCTTTCTTCAAACAACTTAACTTTCCCCGCTGATGCTTTCGAATCAACGTATCCCCCTTCAAAACTCCTGAATGATTCTCTGGTTTCTAAAAATCCGTAGAGAAAATCAGCCAATCGGGAGTATTCTTTTGGATGTCTTTTTGAAAAAGGATTCAAGCCGGAGAGCCATTATGAAAAAGACGGGGTTTACGCTGATTGAACTGCTGGTTGTCATTGCCATCATTGGGCTTCTGCTGGCCATTATCATTCCTTCCCTTCGGAGAGCGAAAGAAGCCGCCCAGAACGTGATTTGCCGCAACAATCTTCGCCACTACGGGCTGGCCGGCCAAATGTATGTCCAAAATAACAACTCTCTTTTTCCCAATGCCTGGGGCTCGATTTATAAATCCGTTGAGCCAAACCGCTTATGTCAATGGCACGACCAGTCCCGAAATCCGCTTCGTCAGCCCCAGCTGGCCGGAAGTCTTTGGCCCTATCTCGGAGAACAAGACAAAAGCCACTTATGCCCCATTTTTGACCGCTTTGCCCGCCAGAATCACTCCTGCACTTCCGGCATTCCCGTTGAACCCGTTTTCGGATACAGTATGAATGCCCTGCTGGGCGGATTTGAATTGTCCGGCGCTGTCCAATACCAGCATCTCCTTCGGGTTCGCATCAGCAGCATAAAGTCCCCCTCCTCTATCTTTTTCTTCGGAGAGGAAAATCCCTGGGTAAACAATACACGCTATACCGCCACCCTGAACGACAATGCTCTTTGCGGAACTCCCGAGCATCCTTCCTCCGTCGGCGCCTGGAATACAAATCCTTCTTTACTGGTCCCCTTCGGCCCCTTAAAATACCAGGATTGTCTGGCGAGCTTCCATAAAACGTCCCTCGAAAAAAGGGATGAAGGCCTATGCAATGCGGTCTTTGTTGACGGGCATGTGGACCTGGTCAGCTGGAAAGACACGTACCGGCTTTCTTTGTGGACGCGTCAGATGCCGCCGCTGAGCCGTTGAACATTGGAAAGATTTTATTTCAAAAAAGGATGAGTCTATGAGACAAGCGTGGATTTCCTGTCGCGTTTTTTCTGCTCAGAGTGCCTTACTGTTTGCAGTCTTTTTCCTGGTTCAAAGTGTTCCGGGACGGTCAGGTTCTTTGTCTTCTTATGACCCTCAGGCCAATCAGCTGCTGGCCCGAATGACCCTCGAAGAAAAAATCGGCCAGATGATTCAGGCGGAGAGCACCGGTTTAATCAAAATATCTGATATAGAAACGTATTATCTGGGTTCTATTTTAAATAGCGGAGATGCAGACCCGCCCTCCGGCAATACCCTCGAATACTGGACGGAACAATATGAAAGTCTCCAAAAGAGAACACAGTACACGCGGCTGAAAATTCCTCTCCTTTATGGTGTCGATGCCGTTCACGGTCACAACAATGTTCTCGGTGCCGTCATCTTCCCGCATAATATCGGCTTGGGATGCACCCGCAATCCGGAGTTAGTCCGGGAAATCGGACGCATTACCGCTCGGGAAGTCCGGGCTACCGGAATCCAATGGACTTTCGCACCCTGCGTGGCCGTTCCGCAGGATGAACGATGGGGGCGTACCTATGAAGGATTTTCTGAAGACCCGCAGCTTTGTGCTTTGCTTGGAGCCGCCGCCATCCGGGGCTTGCAAGGGGATGACTTACGAAGTCCTTACTCGATTTTGGCCTGTGCAAAACATTACGTCGGAGACGGGGGAACCCTCTTCGGCACTTCTGAAGACGGCAGAGGTCTGGATCAGGGCGATGTCCGCGTGGACGAAGAGACCCTTCGGCGCATTCATTTACACCCTTATCCGGCCGCCATCCAGGCGGGAGCGGCAACTATTATGCCCTCTTACAGCAGCTGGAACGGGGTCAAATGCTCGGCGAATCGTTACCTCCTGACAAAGGTTCTGAAAGAGGAACTCGGATTCGAGGGATTCTTAATCTCTGACTACAATGCCATTCATCAGGTCCATCCGGATTTCAAAGTCGCTATCGGCATCTGCGTCAATGCCGGGATGGATATGGCGATGGAGCCGAACCGCTATCGGGAGTTCTTTGTCTATTTGAAAGAGCTGGTGGAGGAAGGTACGGTTCCGATGTCGCGAATTGACGATGCCGTCCGCCGAATTCTGCGTGTCAAGTATGCAATGGGTCTGATGGACAAGGGATACTCTCTGAAAGCAAACCGACGGCTTCAGAAAGAATTTGGTTCGGAAGCTCATCGACGGGTTGCCCGACAGGCGGTGCGGGAATCTCTCGTTTTGCTCAAGAATAAGAATCAGACGCTTCCTCTTTCCAAAAAAGCGGCTCGAATCCATGTGGCCGGCCGAAGTGCCGACAATTTAGGCAATCAATGCGGCGGCTGGACTATCACCTGGCAGGGCCAAAGCGGCCCCGTCACGCTTAATGGAACCACTGTTTTGACCGCTATCCGCCGGACTGTGTCCGAACAAACCCTCGTGACCTATTCAGATGACGGAAAGCGTGCAGAGGGAGCGGATGTTGCGGTGGTGGTAATCGGGGAAAGACCGTATGCAGAGGGGTATGGAGACAGGGAAAATCTGGAAATTTCCCGAGAGGATAAGCGGGTAATCGAAAATGTGAAAAAAGCTGGAATCCCGATTGTTGTTGTCCTGTTTTCGGGCCGTCCTCTGATTCTCGGTGAAGTTCTCGACCAGGCGGATGCCCTGATTGCCGCCTGGCTGCCCGGAACCGAAGGACAAGGCATTGCGGATGTTCTTTTCGGGGATTATAAACCGACCGGGAAACTGTCCTTTTCATGGCCTAAATCGATGGACCAAATCCCCATTAACCTCGGCGATAAGCCCTATGAACCTCTGTTTGAGTACGGATACGGCCTGACTTATTAAAAAACAGGATACCCGCTTCCCCTTTCTGCTGTTTTCCCTTCTTGGGGCCTGAAACAAAGAGGAACTGCTCGGTCTTTTCTTCGATTTTTCCGTAGAAGAAACCGATGTTTTCTCCGTTATCTTATAGAAGCAGATAGACCCCAGGCGAGGTCTCGAATGGACGAAAACAGCAAAAAAACGGAAGTTTTTCTCTCGCTGTTAATGGCAAATCAGCGGCGAATCAACTCCTACATTCTCTCGTTGGTCCCCAATTTTAATGATGCCGACGATATTATGCAGGAAACGATTACCGTGATGTGGAGGAAATTTGACCATTTCCAGATGGGGACGGACTTTGCCGGCTGGGGGTTAAAAGTCGCTTACTACTGCATTTTGGATTACCGCAAAAAAAAGGGAAGGATTTTCTGATTTTCAGTGAACCCCTCTTTCAGCAAATTCAGGAAATTGCCCGCGAAAAACAGCTGCACACGGACAGACGCATTCAGTATCTTCGCCGCTGCATCGAAAAGCTGCAATCGGCTGATCAGCGGTTTCTGAAGGCCCGATACGAACTGAACTATGATGTGAAAACGCTGGCAGCCCAGCTGAATCGTTCAATACAGTATGTGTATAAGCATCTGTCCCGAATTCATCATACTCTGGCTCTCTGTGTGAAACGCTCCATTCGCGAACAGGAGGTTTCACTATGAATGAACGCGATTTGATGCGTATCTCTGAGCTGCTGATTTACTGCTGCAACGGAATTGCCGGACAGGAGGAAATCCGTGAACTGGAAACCCTGCTCCGTCAGGACAAAGAAGCCCTGGACTACTGTGTGGACGTCTTAATGGATTTGAATTATTTCCACTGTTTGGCCCAGACTCCCTTGTCGCACCCGGAAGAGGTTCCCTCCTTTGAAACGGATGAATCTGTTTTCATGTGCGAACTTGACCCGCAGGAGCAGTGGGCTCTTCTGGGGGATTTTGCTGAATATGAAAAACAGGCAGCCGCTCTGAAAATTGAAACCGCCCCAAAACCTCCGGAGTCTCCCTCCCGAGAAAAAACGGCTGTTCAGGGTCGCCCGACAAAGAGCCGCAAATACTCTCTGGCCGCCGCTGTCCTGAGTGCCGCTGCACTTCTGATAATTATCCTTTCTGCTCATCTGGCCCCTGCTCCTGCGGAAGAAGTCGCATCTGTTCTGGATTCGATTGATGCGGAATGGTCTTCGGAACTGCCGTTTCAGGCCGGCACCCGTCTGGACTGCAGCTCCAAACCAATCCGGCTGACCCGAGGATGGGTCAAACTTCGAACCGATGAACAGGTTGAACTTGTTCTGGAGGCACCGACGGAGTTTCGGTTCCGCTCCTCCTCTGAAATTATTCTGAATTACGGAAAACTCTTCGCGCGAGTCTCTGAATTGGGCTCCGGCTTTTCCGTTACCACACCCAACTCCAAAGTGGTTGACCTTGGAACGGAATTCGGCGTGGTTTGCCACATTGACGGCAATACGGATGTGCACCTTTACAAAGGACGGGCGAATTTATTTGCCGGAGAAAAGCATAAACGCAAAGTATCTCAGATGCTCACTGCCGGTTCCGCCCGCCGCATTGCTTCGGAAGGTTCCGTTATTCGGGAAATTGAACTGGATGAGCGGGCGCTGGTTCGTCAGATTGATTCCAAAAGTCGATTCATCTGGAGAGGGCAAAAAACCCTTCAGCTGTCGGATTTGATTCTGGGCGGCAACGGATTCGGCTCGGCGGTTCTGCGGCAGATTGAATTCGACCCTCAAACCGGGAAAATTGTGTCCAATCCCGTTGCCGGGTATCGGCGGGGAACAGGCACGTTCGTGCCGATTCCCGAGAATCCCTATCTGGACGGTCTTTTCGTCCCGGGAAGCGGCGCCGGCGACGTGGTCATCAGTTCGAAAGGACATACATTTCGAGAATGTCCCCAAACGAGCGGCCTTTATTATTCAAATATCATCTGTTTTAAGGATTGGACTTTTTATGAGCCGCTTCAGGGCATCTTTGAAAAAACTGTCAAACAATTTGAAGAGTCCGGTCTTCTTTACTTCCACAGCAATATGGGGCTTACCGTGGATTTGGAGGCGGTCAGACGGATTGTTCCCGGTCTTCGCCTTGATTCGTTTTCCGCCTATGCCGGGATGATACGGATGGGGCAGAATCCTCCGGATTACGCCGAGGCGGATATTTGGGTTCTGGTGGATGGTCAGCTTCGCTGTTCCCGAAAACAGCTGCGGGCCGGCGAGGGCTTTGAAGTCCGGGTCAACCTGGCCGAGCAGGACCGCTTCTTGACTCTGATTGTAACCGATTCAGGGACATCCTACGTGGAAGGCCAGCCGCCGAACCATACGGATACCTGCGGTTTCGCCGAACCGACTTTTTCTGTAACGTTTCCATAAAAATTCAGGAGGTCCCGGCAATCCGTCGGGAGATGAAAAGAACGATAGTTAGGAAAGGGTAGAGGTATGAAAAAAGCAGCGGCAGGATTCAGTATTTTTCTTTTGTTTTTGCTGACGGCAGAGCTCACCTGGGCCAATTTATTGAAAAATCCAGGTTTTGAAGAGGGCCCCACCGGCCAGATTACAAATGTTCCGATTCCGGGATGGAGCACCTGGAATTACAGCGGCTGGCATCACAATGACCCGGGGCGCGTCCGCGATACGAAAGCCGTCAAACTCTGGTGGACTGACAGCGGGATTTATCAGGATTTTCCCGCCCAGGCCGGACATACGTATCGTTTCAGCGGCTATATGCTTCATCATCACACGGATCCGCTTCGGGACGGCGCCGGCGGAGTGCCCGGAGATAAATCCGGCGAATTCCGCGCGGAATGGTACACGGCCACAAATGTTATGATTCGGGAAGATGCCTGGGCGAAAATTACCAAAAATGACACAATTGATGTGTGGCATTTTTATACGGCAGACCTGACCGCTCCGCCCGGCACGGCTTACGGACGGTTTCTGATTCGGATGTACCAGCCGACGGCGGGTGACGGAGCCGTCAATTACGATGACACGTCTGTATATGACGTCGCCCTTTACGGGCAAGCGTACGACCCGAATCCTGCAGATGGAGCCATGGTCACGCTGGACCTGCAAACCCTGTCCTGGAAGAGTCATGATCCCGAAGACCGTTTTCTTTACACAGTCTATTTAGAGCCGGAAGGACCCGTTGTGGATCCGAATTTTTATTCTGCACCGATTGCATCCGGAATCTCTGATACATTCATTAATCTGGCACAGGCCGGGATTACCTTGATGGACAACAAGATTTATACGTGGCGGGTTGATACCACCGATCCCAATAACGGCTCTCCGGTTTTCTTCCAGGGTCCTGTATGGACCTTCCAGGTCGGCGATGTTCCTCCGCTCGTGGACGCAGGGGCGAATCAGTACGTCTGGCTGGTGAACGGAGAGGGACATTTTACTTTGTCCGGCTCTTATACCGATGACGGCAAGAGTCCCATTACACGGGCCGAATATGTAGAAGGCACCCATGAAAAAGCCGGCGGTACTGTAGTCACAATGGGTACTCAGACGTGGGACCCGATTGCGAAAACAGTTACGGTAGATGTGACCGTATCCAACCCGGTTGTCGGCCAGACCGCTACGGGATGGTATGGATTTACCCTCGAGGTGCAAGATGCGGCGGGCGTCGGCTCAGACTCGGTTCATGCAGGCGTTTATACCACTTGTCTGGAAGCGGCCCTCGCCGACCCGGCGGACAACACCATTGAAACCAACTGGCCAAACGGGCACGGCGACATCAACGGCGACTGTGTAACCAATCTCGAAGACCTGGCCCTGCTGGCTTTAAGCTGGGTGGACTGCATGACTGTCAAGGCCGGCTGTACTCCCTGAGATGGATAATGAGAAAATGTCTGTGTGAAGTGTGGTGTGCAATCGAGAACTGTTATGAAAACACTTTTTGGAGGAACGGACAGATGAAAAAGTTTGTGTATGCAGGATTAGCCGCCCTGCTGATGTGGATACCGGCGGCTTCAGCCAATCTGCTGACGAATGGAGGTTTTGAAGACGGCAATACCGGTCAATTAGGCGTGGTTTCGATACCGGGCTGGAACAACTGGGGCTATTCCGGCTGGCATCACGATGACCCCGGCTGCATGATCGGGACCAAAGGAATGAAGTTTTGGTGGGATGACAGCGGGATGTGGCAGGATTATGCGGCTGCGGCCGGACAGACCTATTTCTACTGTGTCCAGGTGATGGATGCCGGTCGGGATACCTCCCCCGTAAACTGGGACTTTCGATTGGAAGCGGAGTTTTATGATTCCGCCAACACGCAGCTGACCGCCGTCGTTCTGGGTTATTTTGATTCTTCAATCCAGCCGGATGACACCTGGGTTCAGCTGAGCGGTTCGATTATGGCCCCCGCCGGCACAGCTTACGGACGCGTGGTTCTGCGTCTGTGGGATTGGCAGCCCAATATCCGCGGAGCCATTTACTTTGATGAGGTATCCGTTGTTCCGGAACCGGCATCGCTGGCAGCATTAGGACTGGGCGGTTTACTGCTCGGACGTCGTTACCACGGATAAAAACGGTTTTCGCAAACACTTGAATTCAGCGTCTTTGTGGGCGAATCCTGGCGGTCTCCGGCGAATCTTTGCCGGGGGCCGCCAATCGCTTGAATAAGAAAAAAACTATTGAGAAATGGAAAAATGAGAACGTTGTTCCGGATAGGATGCCTTGGGATTCTGTGGGCTTCAACTCTTCAGGCGGGGACAAATCTGCTGACCAATGGGGATTTCGAAGGCGGTTCACTGGGCCGGTTGGGGACGGTCTCCATTCCCGGCTGGAACAGTTGGGGCGGCTCCGGCTGGCATCACAGCGATACCGGCGCCTGCCTCGGAAGCAAAGGGATGAAGTTCTGGTGGGACGACAGCGGACTGTGGCAGGATTTTGCCGCCCTCGAGGGACTGACGTACTCCTTTCGTGTGCAGGTGATGGATTGGAGCGGGGATACCTCCTCCAACAACTGGGATTTTCGAATCGAAGCGGAATTTTACACGGCGGCCCATACCGCAATCGTCAAACAAGTTGTCGGATATTTCGATTCCTCCGTCCAGCCCAACGATACCTGGATTGAGATTGGGGGGACGATTACGGCCCCGGCAGGAACGGCTTACGGACGGGTCGTCCTGCGTCTGTGGGACTGGAAGTCCGGCATCAGCGGTTCTATCTACTTTGATAACGTCTCCGTTACAATCCAAAAAACGGCCGATTATAACAATGATTTTCATATTGATTATGAAGACTACCTTCGTCTGTCCCGTTTTTGGCGGCAGACCGCCCCGGAATACGACTTAAACGATGACAATTTTATTGATATCAGCGATTTGGCACTCTTCGTTCAGGATTGGCTGATGTGGCAGGAGCCCGCTGATGCAAAAGCAATTTGGGTGGACTCAACGGTTGCCTATCAGGAAATTGAAGGAATCGGTGCATCTTTGACAGACTCCTCGGCGTGGCTGCTCCATCAGTTTCTGACTCCCACTGAACGCCAGGACGTCCTGACGGACTTGTTTGACCCCAGTGCGGGCATCGGGCTCAATTATCTCCGCCAGCCGATGGGGGCTTCCGACTTTCGTCTGCAGGATTACACCTATGATGACCTGCCTGCAAATGTAAACTCGGATTATCTGCTGGCTTACTTCTCGATTGCCTATGAGGAAAGTTCTATCATTCCGACTCTTCAGCAAATCCTGGCAATCAATCCGAATGTTCGGATTATGGGCAGTCCCTGGAGTCCGCCCGCGTGGATGAAAACCAGCGGCCAGCTCGGAGGGGGACGGCTGAAAAATGATGTGTACGGCACTTATGCCAATTATTTTGTGAAATATATTCAGGCCTATGCGGCTCACGGGATTCCGGTTGATGCTGTTACCCTGCAGAATGAACCTTATTACGAACCATGGACCTATCCCGGCTGTCGAATGGAACCGGCGGACCAAATCAGATTGGTCAAGGAATTAGGGGCCGCCTTCCAGCAGAATCAGATTGCGGCGAAAATCCTGATTTGGGATCACAACTGGGATAATCCGGACTTTCCTTTGGCTGTTCTGAGCGACCCAATCGCCCGCCAGTATATCGCCGGTACAGCGTTTCATCATTACGGCGGAGATGTCTCTGCGCAGACCACAGTGCACAATGCATATCCCGACAAAGCCATTTATTTTACGGAGGGCTCAGACGGAACCTGGAATGACGGCGGGTTTGAAGCGGATTTGATTCGAAACGGTGTTTTTCTGGTCGAAACGCTGCGGAACTGGGCGAAAACTGTTATCAAGTGGAATCTTGCTCTGGATGAAAACAACGGTCCCAAGATTGCCGGCGGCTGCGACACATGCTACGGCGTAATCACCATCAACCGTTCCACGCGTCAGGTTACCCCCAGACCTCAGTATTATGCTCTTGGTCATGCATCAAAGTATCTTCAAAGGGGTGCCGTTCGAATTCAGTCAGAAAGCGAAACGCTGCGGTCGGTCGCTTTTCAGAATCCGGACCATTCAATCGTTCTCTATGCAGTCAATCCGGATGCCGTCGGTTACACAATCAAACTTCAATGGAATGGTAGGCGGCTTTTAAGCCGCATTCCCTCCCGTTCCATTATGACCTTTCGCTGGAATGGCGATGCTCCGTCAAAAGCGGACAGACTTTTGACCACAGGCGACGGACAATCGCTTCTGCAGCCGTTGCCGCCTGTATTCTTCTATAACGGAAGCTGAGAAGGGACTTACAGCACAAAAGTCTGGCTGTGCTGCTTGCGAAGGGCTTTGTTCAAACTCTTCAGAAAATATTTTTCGACAACCGCCTCCCAGCCCATATGGCTGGCCAGTTCGTAGCCGCTGTGAAGCAGCCGGTTGAACTCATCATCGTTTTTCGGCAGGCGGGCACAAATTTCCAAAGCCACTTTTTCGCTAACTTTGTACTCAATCTGATCGCGGAATTCCCGGTCAATCTGAAGCAGATCCTCCAGGGCCATCCCTCTTTGCCCGTTCAGGTTTGTATAGTCCACTTCAATCACATTCGGGACCTTTTGGCCGCCGGTGACCGCTCGGACAAAGCCCGCGCAGCCGCACAGGCTGGTTACGACACACAGCCCCCCAAAGCACAGCGGCTCCAGCTGCGCAATGCCGAACGGCTCATAGATGCTTTGGCCGAACTCTACGTCGGTTCCTTTGCGGATGTCCATAAACTCCATATCATACGGCATCCGATGCCCGCAGCACTGCCGATTAAAGCCGAACTGGTTGATGAAAATCACCTTGATATTGCGGCTCCGCAGGTTAAACTCCTGCACGCCGGCATAATAGGCCGCTTCCCCGCCGGACAGGTCCGGCATCCCTTCGCGATGGGCTGCGGGCCAGTGATAATCCGCCTCCATCTGATAAATGTCGCGGTCTCGGCGTTTGTGGGTTTCCGTACTGAGCACAAGAAGCACCGCCGTCTTGTTGAGTGTACGGAATTCCCGATCCAGATGCTCCAGCACACGCAGGTCGCGCCACAGTCCTTTGCTGATAACCAGTCGCGTCACATGCGTGAAAATAAAGTCCGGCTTCCAGCCGAGCAGGTTTTCGCAATACTGCCGCAGCCGATTGCGGGATTCATATTTCTCCGCCAGCCCGATTTGATAGGCCGGTATGCCGTTGTAGGTCAAATCAATGTCGGCCAGATTAAACTCCGGCGTCAAAAAACGCAGTTCATCCACAACACAGTCCCCCACCGCCAGGATGTTATCGCAATGACGGGAGGCCTCCACCAGAGCGTATTTAAAGAAGTGACTTTGGTCTCCGAAAACATCATTGACATACAAATCCTGCTCACGGGCCTTGCGGAGCACATTGTAAAACATTGTATCGTGCCCGCTGTGGCTTTCCACAATCCGGCGCATCGGAGCGACTTCATGGGCATAAAAGACCGTCTTAAAATCATAGGGGTCGAGAATGCCGGCCAAAGCCGTCGGAATCCCCATAAACTCGTGAGCAACCAGAACAGTAGGAATCTCCTTTTCAGCAGCCCCCACAACGCGAAGGGCTTCTAATGCAGGAAGTGCCAGGCGAACATACTGTTCATATTCCCACAGGTTCTCATACAAATCGCTTCGGATGCCGAACTCCCGGAACATGGCCCCCTTGAATTGATTGACCGGATTGGGGTCCATTCGGGTGACATCGATAAGAATGACTTCCGGCATGCTCTTGATATGGGTCATCGGGTCAAAAAAGACCCGCCGGCCGTAAACAATATCTACATTGAACTGGTCTTCAATTCGCTGGAAGCCGGCGGCATAACTGCTGCGTGTTCGACCGTCCAATGAGGAATACAGGACCTCTCCGCCCGGCCCCAAACGGGAATCGACCCCTTCATCCCGAAAGAACAGCGGGCTGATTAAGATCGTTCTGCCGGCGGCGTTCAGGTAGTTTTGGCTGGTAAATAGCCCCTCCAGGACAGCCCCAATACCCCCGATTTTTCCAATGGCCTCATGGGTGATATGAACAATCGTCGGACGCTGGTTCATCGTTTCACCTCGTTTCTGCCTTTCCTATCCAAAACAAATCTCCTGTATAAAATATACCAAACAATTTCAGGATGCAAAAACAGCATATCCATATTTTTACTGATATACTAATCGGAAAAATCCCCGCTCTTCCTCAATGCCCTTTTCTTTTTTTATTATCGGATGTTCCCTGCGGAAGGTTCAGCGAAAAACACAAGATATTCCTGTTGTATAGTACCCATAACGGCTGGTTTTTATCTTTTTTGGCGGTTATCCAGGATTTCGGTGAATTCAGAGCAGTAATCTTTTCTTCCGCAATCCGGGCAAAAATCTCCCCGCCAGACGCTGTCAAACTGTTCCATCATTTTTTCCAGCAGTCTCGGCTCGGTTGTGATAATTCCGTTTTCGAAGTTCCTGCGATTGTCTGCCTTGCCGCCCATCCCGGCCCCTGTCAGATTCGCACTGCCGAAATACCCGAAGAATCCGTCCACAATCACCATTTTGAAATGGACCCGCGGACAAAGCATTCGCTCCATTCCCTGCAGGAGAACAGGATAACGGTCAAAATCCATCTGAAATCGTTTGCCGGGCTCTTTCGCATGAAGCAGACGAATCGAAACGCGTCTGTGAGCCAGTTCGGCAAGAATTTTTAGAAAAGGAATCCATTTCCCCCGCAAGAGGATATGTAAATCCTTTATGTCGCTTGTGCCTAACCAGAGGAAGGATTTGGCGGAAGGCACTTTTTCCAGCAACACTTTTTCATACAGACTTCGGTCGGTTATATATTCGAACGTCATCGGGGCTGTCTCTGCAGGAAGTGTTGAAATGCAGCCGGAAGATATTCAATCACGTCCATTGCCGTCAAAGAGATTTCCCCCTTGTTTTGTGCAGCCAAATCGCCGGCAAGACCGTGTATATAGACACCGAGGACAGCCGCATCAAAATCCGTAAGTCCCTGCCCTGCCAGTGCCGTGATAACCCCGCTTAAAACATCCCCCGAACCGGCTGTTGCCATCCCCGGATTCCCGGTTGTATTCACATAGTACTGTTCAGAATCCGCAACAACCGTCCCTGCCCCTTTCAGTACCACGGTTCCGCCGACGCGTCGGGCCAATTGGCCTGCCTGTTCGATACGTTCAGTCGGCATTGGTTCACGAAACAGACCCTTCCAAAGACGGGCGAATTCTCCGGGATGCGGAGTCAAAATCATTGACGCTCTTCTATTAGACGGCCAATTGCCTGCAGCGGCCAGGACATTCAGTCCATCCGCATCCACAATAAGCCGTACATTCGGCTTGGCAAGCAGTTGAAGCAGCACTTCCCTCGTCCCGCTCCCTGTTCCTGCGCCGGGACCGAAGCAAATCACATCGTTTTCTTCAGCAAAGCGCTCGAGGAGTGCTGATGCAGTCGCATCAATGCGGCCCAAAGAGTCTTCCGGCAGCCCAATCGTTGTATAACAGGGATCCAGAGAAGCCGCTATCGGCTGAATGGATTTCGGGACAGCCGCCCGGACCAAACCCGACCCGCTGCGAAGAGCGGCTTTAGCCGCCAGGACGGGGGCTCCGCTAAAGCCCACAGAACCGCCGATGATGAGAACCTTCCCAAAGGTTCCTTTGTGCCCGTCACGGGGGCGCGGAGCCGGCACAGGTACCTGATTGACTTGATTCATTGTTTCCCTCAGCAGGTCTCATTTTCCGATGCATCAGACAGGCCGCCACAGCAGCCCCAAACCCGTTATCAATATTCACGACGGTAATGCCTGCCGCACAACTGTTTAACATCGTCAAAAGGGCTGACAATCCTTCAAAAGCGGCCCCATAACCCACGCTTGTAGGGATGGCAATCACCGGACAGTCCACCAGCCCCCCTACTACGCTGGCTAAGGCCCCTTCCATGCCGGCTGCTACAATTACCACATCCGCCTTTCGAATCTCCTGAATACAGCCCAGAAGTCGATGCAAACCCGCCACACCAACATCGCAAAAAAGCTTTACTCGGCTCCCGAATAATTCCGCCGTCACACGGGCCTCGGATGCGGCCGACAAATCTGCTGTGCCTGCCGTCACAACAGCAATATAGCCGGGCCGATAAAGTATCGGTTTTTGCACAAGAGCAATCGTTTTTGCCTGTCTGTCATAAGAAAGACCTTTGCCGGAAAAGCCCTCGCTCACAAATGCAAAGACTTCCTCTGAAGCGCGGGTCGCCAGTACGTTATGGCCTGTCTGGGCCATTCGCAGAAAGATTTCCCGAATTTGCTCTTTCGTTTTAAAAGGGCAAAAAATCACTTCCGGAAAACCGCAGCGAAGAGAACGGTGATAGTCAATCCGGGCAATTCCAATGTCCTCAAAAGGAAGACGCCGAAGCTTCTCGACGGCCTCCTGGATGGAAATCCGTCCGACTTTTACATCTTCCAGTAAGGTTTCTATGGTTTTCGCATCCATTATTAGTCCAGAGAGGCTTTGGGTTCGAGTGTCAAATCAGCAAAGAGGCCTGCTTTGTATTTAAGATAGGCCAGGGAAGCCACCATTACTGCATTATCCGTACAGAGGGGTTTCGATGCGACGGAAAAGGCCAATCCGCGATTCCGGCAAAACGTTTCCAGTGCAGTCCTCAAGGCGTTGTTGGCAGCCACACCGCCGCCGAGCAGAACCGTGCGGGCCCCTACTCGTTCAACCGCACGACGTGTCTTTTCAATCAGTACGTCAATCACAGCAGCTTGGAAGGAAGCGGCAATATCTGCAACTTCCTGCCGACTCATCAGATGCGCTCGGTTCTGGCCTTTCATATCCTGCCCCTGACAATAATAAAGCACGGCGGTTTTGAGACCGCTGAAAGAGAAATCAAGCGAATTTTTTTCCATCAGGGAACGGGGGAAGTTGATGGCGTGGGGATTGCCTTCGCGGGCGATTTTTTCAATGGCCGGACCGCCGGGGTATCCTAAATTCAGTATGGAAGCAACTTTATCAAAAGCTTCTCCGGTCGCATCATCAATGGTAGTTCCTAGAAGATGCAATTGGACAGAAGAGCGGACTTCATATAAGTTCGTATGACCTCCGGAAACAATTAGGGCAACTGCGGGGAAGTCGATGGCTTCACGATTCATAAGTGCTGACTGCAAATGGGCATGCACGTGGTTGACAGCAATGAGCGGTTTGCCCCAAGCCCAGGCGAGAGTCTTGGCGGCTGTAACACCAACCATCAGCGCGATGGACAGACCGGGCTGATTGGCGACAGCAACAGCAGAGATTTCGCTGAATGTAACCTTTGCATCTTCAATGGCTTGCGAGACGACCGGAAGAATGTTTTCTACGTGCGCCCGAGAGGCGACTTCCGGGACAACGCCGCCGTAACGGGTGTGAAGATGGGCCTGAGAGGCGACAACAGAAGAGAGAATATCCTGGCCGTCAGCAACAACTGCGGCAGCGGTTTCATCACAACTTGTTTCAATACCGAGGATTATAATCCGGTCTTCTTTCATCCTTTTCTCGCCTTTGTTCTTTACACCGTAGCGGGTTTTGGAGAATCTGTCAATCGAAATGACAATTCTTGACAACGACTGTCCGTCAACCTACAATTCTTTTCAATTTGCCGCCTTACAAAAAATGGAATCATCAACAACAAAAAATGTATATTGAGCAGCCCTTGGAAACACAGCGGACATTCGGCTTTGAGTATGTTCAGAATGCACAAGCGCTTACGACAATGCTTGAGCAAATTCGACCTGCGAACCGGCTCGCCCTCGATACAGAAGCTGACAGTTATCATCATTACTACCCAAAAGTCTGCCTGATTCAACTTTCCACGGAGGATTCGCATTTTATCATTGACCCGCTTGGTGGTTTAAACCTGAAAGAATTCTTCGAGATTTTGTCTCAAAAAAGTCTTGTACTGCACGATGCCGGCTATGACTTGCGAATGCTGAAGGCCTCATTCGGCTTTGAGCCGAAGGGGGAGATATTTGATACGATGCTGGCCGCTCGTCTGATTGGACGGGAGCGTATTGGTCTTTCGGATTTGCTGGCCGACCTTTTGGGCGTAGCGGTTCATAAGAAAAATCAGCGGGCTGATTGGTCAAAGCGACCGTTATCCGAAGACCTTCTGAAATATGCTATGGATGATACCCGACATCTTCTGAAACTGGCGGATATTCTGGCGGACAAACTGGCCGAACTGGGTCGGCTCGAGTGGCATCGGCAGAGCTGCCTCTGGTCGGTTCGCTCGGCCCTCCTGCCCGCTAAAAATAATAATGATCCCGATGAAATCTGGCGGATTGCAGGAGTCAGCCGCCTTAAACCCAAGGAGATGGCCTTCGTAAGGGAACTGTGGCACTGGCGGGAAAAAGAAGCCCAAAAGGCGGATGTTCCCCCCTTCCGAATTATGTATCCCAAACAAATGCTGGCCTTGTCCGTATGGGCGGCGGCGCAAAAGAAAAAGATTGAAATCGACCCGCATCGACTTCCGCGAAGCTGTCGAGGAGAACGTCTGGCATCGCTGAAACGTGCCATCGAAAAGGCATCCCAGCTGCCTCCGGAAGAGTGGCCGGACCGCAAAAGACCGCAAACCGGACATCAGCCCAGTTTCGAACAGCAAAGCCAGATTGAAATGCTGCGAAAGAAGGTCGTACAGATTGGAGCGGCTCTGAATCTGTCGCCGCAGTGGATTGCCCCGAAAGCGACGCTCACCAGCATCGTCCTGCGAAAACTGCATACGCCGGAGAAAATCATCCAGTCCAATCTTCTGACCCCCTGGCAGGCCGAACTGCTCGCCGGTGCCCTCGAAGAGGCGTTCGGGGAAAGCGGTCGTCTGTAAACAGGAAAGAACTGTTTCCGGAAACTCAGGAAGGAAGGAGAATTATGAGTCAGGAAGGAGCGAAAGCGGAGAAACCGAAAAAATTTTTCTCATTTTTCTGGAAATTGCTGCTGCTTCTTTTCGGGGTGGGGCTTTTTGTATTGGGGATGCATTTTGCATACAGCGGTCTGAAAATTCACAAAAAGGTTCAGCAATTATCACGGCCTCTTCTGGAGACTGATGTTGATTTTTCCGCTCCGACTGAATATACCTTTTCCCTGCCTGCCGTTGAGTATTATTTTCATGGGCTCGGCCTTGGACTGGAGGTGAACGTGCCGGGGCCTGTTCAGGAGAAGGCATGCCTGAAGGGACTCCAATGCACTGCAATTCTTGTCAAGGGAAACGGAGAACCGGTAGGCACGTTGGATTTGAATGAAAACAACTTTTTTGTTTACAGCGACTATGAGCCCCTATTAGGAACCATTTCTTTTCATTCTCTGGAGTCCTTCAGCGGGTACGAGGCGGAAAACAGCCGACTGACTCTGAAGGTGATTCAGGGGGCTGACGGACTAAAGGGCTGCGGGCAGCGGCTGACTGTTTTCTACCGCCTGTGCGGATTGGAGAAGCAGCTTGCAAGCATCTGTGCATTTTTTGCTGCTATCCTTGGTACAGCCGGATTGGGCATCACTATACCGCTCACGCTCCATCTTTGGAAAGCAGCAAAACAGCCACACCAACCCCTTCAAGGATCCGGAGCCCCTTGAACGTTTTCAAACGCTCTGTTTTTCTGCTGTTTATTTTTTGACAGGCAGCAGCGGGCTTGAGGGCTGAGGAACGGAAGACTGCTTCACAAAGAGATAATACAACTGCCCTTCCTCATACGTCTGCCCGGCCATCTGCCCGGCCTGGTCGCCGATGCCCATATACACATCGCAGCGTCCGGGAGCCCGAATGGCTCCGCCTGTGTCCTGGTCCAAAGCAAAGCCGGTATAAGGTGCCTTGAGAATCCGTGCGCCGGCCGGACGCGGCAGAACCGTCTTCAGGAAGGCCAGGCAGCCGCGGGGATAAATCGACTTGTCTGTGGCAATTGTCCGCAGCGGCGTAACCGGCTCATTGAGACTTCCGCGAGGATTGCCCTGTTCGACCCTGAAAAAGACGTACCGAGGATTGCGATAGACGTATTTGTCAATCTGGTCCGGATGCGCCTTGAAATAATCAATCATCGCCTTCAGACTCATTCCGGAGGCGGGAACCACCCCATCCCGAATCATTTCCTGAGCCACACTGTTGTACTCATGTCCGTTGTTGGCGGCATAACCGAGCGTAACCTGTTTGCCGTCCGGCAGACGCAGAATCGCAGAGCCCTGTACGTGGGCAATATAAACCTCAAACGGGTCCGCCAGCCAGGCAACCTCCTGCCCCTTGAGCATTCCGGTCTGTTCAATCTCCCGCCGGGAGGGATACGGCACAATCGAACCATTCGGCATTTTCCGCCCGAGTATTTCTCCATTGGGCCCCTTCACCAAATCCTCCGGCTGCTTATACAGCGGATAGCGGTATCTCGAATCCGCCGTCAGAGACCCCTCAAAAATCGGCGTGTAATAACCGGTAAAGAGCACCGTTCCCCTGTCATCGCACCCAACGGACTGGTAGAAGTCAAACCGTTCTAATATCGCATTTTGGAGGGCTTTGCCCCGCAACCCCTGATCCAGCAAATCCGCCATCGCCTTCAGGGAATCAACCGCCATCTGATGGGTAATCTCCCCTTGCGGAAAGTATTGTCTGCTGGACGGCTTCGACAGATAACTCAGACTGTGGTCAATGGCTTTTCGCAAATCGACCGTGTCGTAACAGGCCAAACTGATATCCGGAATCATAGCCGGGTCCGTAATTTTTCGAAGAGCATATTGTCCGGGCGGCAGCTGCCGGTCATACTGCGGGGCCTCCAGTTCCCTCGCTGTTTTACATCCGTTCATCAGCAAAACCGCCGCTACGATCCCTGCTGCTGCAAACAGCTGTCTGCAAAGATTCATATTCTCTCCATGAATTTGTTCTTTATTAACTTTCAATTTCCCAAAGAGTTAAGGATACTACCTTTCCGAGGTTTTTTCGTCAAGTCCTTTCTATAAATCGCCCTCCGCAGGGGAAAACCTTGAGAGAAAAAGATTGACAAAAAAGCCGCTTTCCGGACAATACAGGAAAAAAATAGCCGGTTTTTCGAAAGGAATTCAAACCATGAGACTGTTCATAACGGCAGGGTGTGTAGTGTCTTTGGTTCTTTTGAGCGGCTGCACCAGCGGAGAGGGGTATTACCGCAAGGATTACGACTATTCAAATGTCCAAAAGATTGCCGTGGTGGATGTCATCGGTCCGGTCGGAGGAGAGGCCGCCCGCAATCAAATTGCCGACTTTTTTGCGATGGAGCTTTTGAAAAAGGGCTATTCCCCGATTGAACGGGCCCAGGTGCATGTACTGCTGAAGGAACAGGAGTTTCAGGCCTCTGCAATCACCAGCAGTGAGGATGCCGCCAAAGCCGGACGAATCCTGAATGTGCCGGCAGTTTTGATTGTGAACGTCCCCAAATTCGGTGAGGACATTCAGATGACTGCCAAAATGGTTAATGTGGAAGACGGCAGCATTCTGTGGATGTCCACCGGCAAGGGGAAAGGCGGGAAAACCCTCGGTACGATTGTCGGGGCGGCCGCCGGTGCTATTATTGGGTATGCGGCAACCGGAGAAGATGACAAAGTCCTCGGAGCCATCGGCGGAGGCGTTGCAGGCGGAGCCGCCGGCAACCTGCTGACACCGGATGAGGCGGAAAAGATGCTCGAGATTATCCGGAAAGTCTGTGAAACCCTGCCTTCCCGACAGGTCAGGTATCAGAAAATAAAAGATTAAGTTAAGCATACCGACCGCCGCTGAATCTGCAAAACAAGAGGATTATCGATGGAAGAAACGAAACTCCGAGTGGGCTTGATCGGCTTTGGAACCGTAGGAACGGGAGTGGCCAAGCTGATTCTGGAAGAAGCCGATGCCATAGCCGCTCGAACCGGAGTCCGATTGGAACTGGCCTGTGTCATTGACAAGGATACAGCCAGTCCCCGTCGGGTTCAGCTGCCGGATGGACTTCTCAGCAGCAATCTGGACCGTCTTCTGAATGACCCAAGCATTGCGGTAGGAATCGAACTGGTCGGAGGCACAACAGCCGCCCGCCAAATCCACCACCAGCTCCTCCGGGCAGGCAAACATATTGTAACCGCCAATAAGGCCCTTCTGGCGGAATACGGAGAGGAACTGTACAGCGCCGCCGTGCAGGCAAACCGATGCATTGGTTTTGAGGCCAGCTGCTGCGGGGGAATTCCGATTATTTTGGCGATTCGAAGCGGTCTGGCCGCCAATCGGATTCTGGGACTGTACGGCATTTTCAACGGGACCTGCAACTACATCCTCAGCAAGATGACGCAGAGCGGTTCCGATTTCAAAACGGTTCTGGCGGAGGCGCAGGCCAAGGGATATGCCGAAGCGGATCCGACTCTCGATATTAACGGAACCGATACAGCTCATAAACTGGCGATTCTGGGCGGTCTGGCTTTTGAACGCAGAATCTCGATGCACGATATTTATGTTGAAGGCATCGAACGGATTGAAATCGAAGATATTCACAATGCCCGGGAGATGGGCTATGTCATTAAACTGCTGGCGATCGGCCAGATGAACGGCGATGGAACCCTTTCTTTGCGGGTTCACCCCTCTCTGATTCACGAAGATACCCCTTTGGCGGCTGTGTCAGGGCCTTTCAATGCTGTCAGTATCCACGGACACGCCGTCGGACGGACCATGTTCTATGGGCGCGGAGCGGGAATGATGGCCACAGCCAGTGCCGTTGTCGCTGACTTGATTGAAATCGGGCTGGGCTCTGTCCAGCGGACATTCCATTCCATTCCGATGGTTTCCGGCAGACAGAAGAATATTCCTATTAAGCCCATCGATGAAATCGAGTGTCGGTTTTATATTCGTCTGATGGCCAAAGACGAGCCCGGCGTAGTGGCCAAATACGGGCGGATTCTGGCCAACCACAAGATCAGCATCCGCGGAGCTATACAGCACGAAGGTCGCGGACCGGAAAATACGGTGCCGGTTGTGATTACAACCCATCCGACCCTCGAACGAAATATGTTTAATGCACTGGATGAACTGAGCCGCCTGAAGGTCATCAGCGGCCGGCCGGTGTGCATTCGCATTGTTGATATTCCGGAGGATTCGGAATGACTGCTAAATACGTGATTATTGTGCCGGACGGGGCGGCGGACAATCCGCAGGAAAGTTTAGGCGGTAAAACGATTTTTGAAGCTGCCGATATTCCCAATATCAACAAAATCGCCCGCCAGGGCAAACAGGGAATTGTTCATACTGTCCCCAAAGGAATGCAGCCCGGCAGCGACGTGGCGATGATGAGTCTGCTCGGGTATGACCCGAAGACCAACTATACCGGTCGTGCTCCGATTGAGGCCGCCGCCCAGGAAATTCCCCTCGGGGAATCGGATTGGGTATTTCGCTGCAATTTGGTGACTACGGCGGATGAAAGAATGGTGGATCACAGCGCCGGCCACATCACCACGAAAGAAGCAACCGCCCTGATTCAGGAATTTGCCAAACTGGTTGAAAATCCTGCTGTACGGTTCTATCCCGGCGTCAGTTATCGGCATTTGTGCGTCATCAGCGGACAGGATTTTAATAAGGTTACCACCTATCCCCCCCACGATTATCTGGGGCAGAAACTGAGCAAAATCATGCCCAAGGGGAAAGGGGCCGATTTGCTGAAGGAATTGATGGCCAAATCTCAGCAGTTCTTTGAAGACCATCCCATCAACAAGGTACGGCGGGACCTGAAGGAAAATCCCGCTACAACCATTTGGCTGTGGGGCCAGGGACGACGGGCCTATCTGGAAAAATTCCAGACGAAATACGGGAAAACCGGTGCCGCCATCACCGCGGTTGATTTGGTCCGCGGGCTGGCCAAACTGGTCGGTTTTGACTTGATTCAAGTGCCGGGTGCAACCGGTTATCTGGATACCAATTTTGCCGGCAAAGGGGAGGCCGCCATCGAAGCCCTCGATAAGTACGACCTTGTGCTGGTTCACATCGAGGCCACCGATGAAGCCGGGCACAACGGCAATCCGCTTCAGAAGAAAAAAGCCCTCGAAAATATCGACAAGTTTATTGTCGGGCCCGTCTACGAAGCCATTCAGACTTTTGAACAATGGCGCATCCTTGTCATGCCGGACCACCCAACCCCCTGCGATATCCGTTCGCATGTCGGTGAACCGGTTCCTTTTGCGATGGCCGGCACCGGAATTAAAAACATCCTTGACGCCCCGTTTAGTGAGCCGAACAGTTTTGAATCGGGGTTCGAGATTGCCTGCGGGGCGGATTTAATGGAATACTTTTTGAAGTTATAACAAAAATCAAAATCATGTTCGCTCCTCTGAGGAGGTTTTTTCGATTGCATACGCTGACCAGGCAGAAGGGGCTGAGAGAATACCGCAGTCAGGATTTCGCCGCTGAGAAACTCGGCAAAGTTGATTTCGAGCAGCTCTGGGAAATGCCGCTGGCCCCGCTGGATCACCCGAACCAGAAACAATCCGGTTTCAGCCAGGTATTTCTGTGGAAAACGGAAGCAGGAAATCTGATTGTTAAGAGATAATCTGACTATTTCAGTCGAACTTTCTTTCATCCTCTGAAAGGCATTCCGACTCTTCAAAAGGAGTTTCAGAATCTGGTGCTTCTAATGCGGAGAGGAATTGCGGTATCCCGCCCGCTTTATTTCGGCTGCCGCCGCAAAAACGGACATACGCAAGCCGTCCTGATTACGGAATATGCCACCGATTTTATCTCCCTGAATACCTTGTTGTCTCAATGGGCCTTAAAAAAACCATCTTGTTCGTCCCGAAAAGAAATTATTGCCGCGGTGGCATCTGCAATTCGAAAGCTGCATCAGGTTCGGTTTTGTCATCGGCATTTGGTCCCCAAGCATATTTTTCTAAAACCGGATTCTAAACCCATTCCGGTTATTTTGATTGATTTGGAAGCAATGGAACCGTTTCGCCCCTTTCGAAAAAATCGGCAGGCGGATTTGGCTTCTCTGAACAATCGCTGCCGCTCTGTGAGCCAAACTGACAAACTCCGGTTTTTATTTTCTTATCTTGGGATCTCAAAATGGACCCCTTCCGCCAAGCAGTTTGCACGAGATATCCTTCGAAAGACTTATCAGAAAAGCCGCAGCTCCCTTCAAAAGAGCACAAACAGGATGTCTTGTGTATAGAATATTTTTCACAGTTCTTCTCCAAAGAAACCTTTGGTTTTCTGTCGGCCGCAGCGATAGAATATCCGTAGAAAATGAAAAATGAAGAGGTTCGGGATGGGCGGAAAATGGATATGGATATACCTGTTTGTTGGCGGTCAGGCCGTCCTCACAGCCGATACCTTCCGACATTTAACGGAGAAGGATGTTGTTTTTCACGGGTATGTGGCTGCTGTGGATGAGAACGGGCTGGCCGAAGTGCAGACGCAGGAAGCCGGTATTCAAAAAATCAATCTTTCCAATTTTGAAATGCAGATAAACCAGGAGGGACGCAATCGGCTTGTACCGGTGCTCTCTATCTCGGATGAAATCGCCTTCGAAATTGAGACAGCTGCCTTTGAGGAAGCAATTCAAAAAGAATCTCACCGAGGTCCCCTTTTTATCCTGATAGAAATTGACACCCCCGGCGGACGTGTGGATTTAACCCGCCGGCTGTGCGCCGCTATCTCCGAACTGCGTTTTTGCCCAACGGTTGCTTTCATTAAAGGGGAGAAGAATCTGGGCGCTTATTCTGCGGGGACGGCTGTGGCTCTGGCCTGTGATAAGATTTATATGGCCCCCAATACGGCAATGGGTGCGGTCACGGCTATTGTGGAAACCGAGGAAGGTTTTAAGACGGAAAAAGAAGTATATGGCGAAGCCATTGGGGAAAAATTCGGCTCCGCCTGGAGGGGATATCTTGCTGCTTTGGCTGAACGGAACAATCGCCCGGGGATTTTGGCCAAGGCCATGGAGAATATGGATATCGAGGTCCTGGAGGTTCGTCGGGGCAATCGAAACCTGTTTATTGAAGCCAAAGACAAGCAGCCGGGCGATCAGGTTATAGAAATCTTTTGTAAAAAAGGGGAACTGCTGACATTGACCCCCGAACGGGCCGTCCGCTGCGGAATGGCGGAGGGAATTGCAGATTCCCGAAGCCGCCTGCTGGCTGCTTTAAATGCCTCAGATGCACGGGTTGAAGTCAATCAAGACATTCTCAAGGCCCGAGAAGAACTGGAATTGGTGATTAAGCGTTTCAACAGACTGATGGAAAACCTCGACCTGAGATTTAAGGAATTAAACGCCAGACAGAGTATGAATCGGGCGGAGGCATTAAAAACCCTTCAGGATATTCTTCGGCAAACCGAATCACTGGTTCGTCTTAAGCAGAAATATCCGGATGTGCCTGTGAGCGAAGAAAAGGTCATCCGATTTCGAAATACGGTAAAAGCCGAGTATGAAAGCGTTCGAACCATGCGTTAGAGCCGGCCGGACAGACGCAGAGAAACATGGAGGTCATTATGAAAACAGAAAGACGATTTTTCCTTGCATTTTTAATGCTTCTTTCCGCAATGTCCCCTGCGGATACGTTCAAACACCGTACGACAGGTGAAACGTTTACGGGCTTTCGAACCCATAAGAAATCTGTCGGAAAAGTTCTGGTGTTCAACGCCACTGCAAACAAAACCATTCCGATGGATTTAAGCGATTACGAAATCACGCGGGATGACCAGGGACGGCGGGATTCCGTGATGGTCATCAAACTGGAGCAGCCGGAAGTCCTGATTTCTGAAGCAGTAGCTCAGGAGGCCGCCCAAATGATTCTGAAAGCCGCTGATCAGGGCCCTAAGGGGATTATTATTCAAATTGACCTTCCCGGCGGCCAGGGAGGGCCAATGCGTCAGATTGCCGAAGCCATCACCACAGCCCTGGACAACACCGGCTGTCGGGTGGCTGCCTTCCTGTCGGGCGGTCAATACGGAGGCGCTTTTTCGGCAGCGGGCGTAGTGGCTCTTGCCTGTGAGAAGATTTACATCGCCCCTACGGCCGCAATGGGGGCTGTAGGGCCGATGGGCAGCGGAGGCATAAAAACAGACGATGAATATCTCCAAATGCTTCAAACGTATGCTCCGGACACGCTGGCTTCATTCAGTGTCTATGCAGCCACCCTGGCTCAAAGAGGCAATCGCCCCGAACTGCTGGCCCAGGCCCTGATCGACAAGCATTTATCCATTGCGGAGGTTCGAACCCCGGACGGCAAACTGTCTGTTGTGGAAATCTCCCGCAGACAGGAAAATCAGGCCGTTGTACGGATGATTGCGGAAGGATTGCCGGAAACGGTGTCTGCCGGCGGTTCCCCGCTTCGTTCTGTGGGCAAGCTTCTCTCACTTCCTTCTGCGGAAGCTGTTCGCTGGAAGTTGGCTGACAAACAAGCCGCTTCACTGAGTGAGGTCCTTTCTGATATGGGACTGAGTGAAGTCCCTGTTGTAAATGTGGGCGGCCTGTCAAGCACAATTCAAAAATTCACCACAGCCAAGAAAAATCTCGATCAACTGCTTGCCAAGATTCAGGCAGAGGAAGACCGCGTCAGCACGCTGGAAAACCATTTGAACACCCTCGAAGAACTGGCCATTAAAAGTACCGTCACCCGCGAGGTGACTCGCGGCGGTCAATATGAAAATTACCGTCGCGGCACGGTACGGCTGATTGACTCGGACCGACTCTGGGACCGTTATTATAATGAAAGAGACTCGGGAAATACCGATATTCCGCTGCAGGACCGCTACGGCCGTGAGATAACAACCCGTGAGCGTTCAGGTCCGCAAGCTCGAGAAAAGGTTGTGGAAGAGCAGCCCACCGGAAATATTGACGATATTCGGCGTCAATTAATTACTCTTACCGCCGAAATGATTGCCGACTACCAAAGGGCTATCGGCTTGGCCCGACGCTGGCCTGGGGCCCTGCCGGCCGGTATTTCTTTGGAAACCCTCCAGAAAAACCTGCTTTCTGCCCAAACTCTCCTGACCATTCAGCAGCGAAGGTTAATGCAGGGATACTGATGCAAAAAGAAAGGCCGCAGGCCCAATCTGTTGTGTCTGCGGTCTTTCTGAATAAATAGAGTTTGTGCTTGACGCTACGGGCGCTTTTATCTATCCTATTTTACCATTCCCGTCGATTTGAAGTTAAAAAAAGAGATAAACAGCCCTTTTTTGCCTGTTTTATCGAGGGAGTATTATGAAAACAAAAAAACTCTCTGCTTTCTGCCGGCGGCAGCTCGTTGCAGCCTTCCTTTTGATGCCGGTTTTTTTGTTCAGCTGCACAACAGAACAAAAACCGGCTGTGCCGCTCGAGCAGCCCGTAGATTTAAATACAACCATTGGAAACCTTGCCGACCTTTATCAGTTTAATGCGATAGAAGTCCGCGGATTCGGGATAGCAGCCGGTTTAAACGGGACCGGTTCCTCTGAATGTCCGCCGGCACTGCGGGCGGAACTGGAAAAATACATTCGCCAGCAGCTTCCCAAAACAGGCGGTTTAAGCCCCAGACAGTTCATCGACAGCCCGAATACAGCTGTTGTAGAAATCAACGGCACAATTCCTCGTCTTGCGGAGAAAAAGGAAACCTTCGACCTGCTGGTTTTTCCAATCGACCGGACGACTGCGTCTTTGGACGGGGGATATGTTTATACAGCCCCTCTCAAAGAACGCAGCACCTTCGTTCGTTACGACCAATATGCAAAGACTTTTGCCTCCGCCCACGGCCAATTGTTCCGCAATAAATTGGACCAGGAGAATGCCTCCAACTGGTACCTGCTTGGAGGCGGAACAGTCGAAAATGAGGCCGCCCTGTCTTTGGTTCTGCGCAAGCCGTCTTTCCAGGCCGTTAATGTTATTCGCAACCGGCTGAATGAGCGTTTCGGCCCGGATACGGCATCAGCGGTATCTTCTTCAGAGATTTCCCTGAAAATACCGCCCCGTTATCGGGAACAGAAAGAACGTTTTCTTTCTATGGTTCATAAATTCTACTTAATGAATGAGGAGGCGGCGGTCGAACGCCATATAGAAGATCTCTTAGAGAAGTTGAAAAAAGAAACTGACAAAACCGATGCGGAAATCGGTTTGGAAGCGGTCGGAAAGAGAGTATTAAATCGATTGGCCCCCCTGCTGGGTTCCGCAGATGACAGGATTCGTTTTCACGCCGCCCGATGTATGCTGAATCTTGGAGATGAAGAGGCCCTGCCGGTTATGGAGGCCTTTTCCAAAGAACCGAACAATCCTTATTGTCTTGCGGCTCTTGAAACGATTGGGCTGACGGTTCGCCCCCGAAAATCAGAACCGATTCTTCTTCGGGCGGCCTCCAGTGACCTTCCGGATGTGCGGTTGGCTGCCTACCGACAACTGGAAAGAATCCAGAGTCCCTCCATTTCCCGCAATCTGATTGCAGATAGTTTTGTCGTGGACAGGGTTTTCTGCAGCGGACGCCCTCTCATTTACGTCTTTCGCTCCGAAGCACCCAAAATTGTCCTTTTCGGCAGTCCCATTCACTGCAAACCCGATGTCTTCCTCCAATCCGATGATACAGGGATTCTTCTGAATGCCAAACCCGAGGACAAAATGATCGCTGTATCCCGAAGGCATCCCAATCGTCCCCGACTGATTGGGCCGATTTATTCAAACCGTGAATTGTCCGCCTTAATTCGCACACTCGGAGAAAGTGCCGATACAAGCGACAATCCGAAAAAGCAGCCGGGTCTGGCGGTGCCCTATCAGGATATTATCCTTCTGCTCAAACAGTTAGCGGAAAACAAAATGGTGGATGCGGAATTTCTGGCCGGCCCTATGACTCAGGCGGGTGCTTTCTTACAGAAAACGGCACAAAACGACCGATAACTGAGAAGGAAGGAGCCCTTTTATTAAGACGTATTGGACAGAAGATATCGGATAATGAGGTATATGGAATAATGAAGTTAGAAAAGGTTGTCATCAATGGATTTAAGAGCTTTGCAGACAAAACTGAACTTCAGTTTAACCAGGCGATTACAGGCATTGTTGGACCCAATGGATGCGGAAAAAGCAATGTAGTGGACGCTATCAAGTGGGTTTTGGGCAGCCAAAGCCCAAAAAGTTTACGAAGCGGCCAGATGGCCGATGTGATTTTCAGCGGTTCCAGCAGCCGAAAACCCAGCGGAATGGCAGAAGTTTCCCTCCACTTTTCCGGCGGGCAGACTTTGGGGCTGGAGCAGGATGAATTGACCATCACACGGCGTCTGTTTCGCAGCGGAGAAAGTGAGTATCTTCTCAACGGAAAATCCTGCCGTCTTCGCGATATACGCAATCTCTTTTTGGATACAGGCGTCGGCGTCAGTGCTTATTCGATTATTGAGCAGGGCCAGATCGACCAGCTGCTCCATGCCTCCAAGGTAGACCGTCGGATTATTTTCGAGGAAGCCGCAGGGATCAGCCGATTCAAAGTGCACAAAAAAGAAGCAGAACGAAAACTCGAACGGGCGGAACAGAATCTGCTCCGATTGGCCGACATCATCAATGAGGTCCAGCGGCAGCTGCGGAGCATCAAACTGCAGGCCGGGAAGGCACGCAGCTTTCTTGAATACACCCAGCGCCTCAAAGAACTGCGTATTCGTTTTTCTCTTGCTGAATTTCATAAATATAAAACCCAGCAGAAGGAAAAAGAACAGACTCTCGGCCAGTGGCAGGAGCGTTTTGCACAAACCGCTGCGGAGGTGTCCCGTCTGGATGCGGCCGAGAGCCGTCTGCACAGTCAGCTCACCCAGGCCGAGGCGGAAATCGGCCGCTGGGACAATACCCTGATTGCCGCTCGCAGCCGAATTGAACAGCAAATAGAGCGCATTCGATTCCTGAAAGACCGACTGTCTGAACTTCAGAAGAGAAAAAACGAGGCGAACGAGCAGGTTCGCACCATCAGCCGCCAGTGCTCTCACTTTCTGGAAAGTATTGAGACACTTCGAGAAAAATTGCAGGCCGGAGAAGAGCGTCTGAACGAACTGAATCAACGGATGCAGCAGCAGGAGGAAAAGATTCGCCAAAGCAGCCGGTTTTATGCGGAACTTCAATCGCAGCTGGATGATGAAAAGTCCGGCATTCTCGACATCGTTCGTCGAACGGCTCAGCTGCACAATGAAATTCAGAGTCTGAATACGTATCGAAACAATCTGTCCGGCCAAAAAACCCGTCTGAGCGGAAAGGCGGCCCAGGTCCAGGAGCAAACAGCGGTATGGCTTACGGAAAAAGCCCAGCTCCAAACGCGTTTGGAAGAGATTCAAATCGTCCTGCAGCAGCTGAACCATACCTTATCGGAGCAGAAAGCATCGATGGAATCTGTCGGTCAGGAAGAAGCATTGCTGCGAAAGAGTCTCGAGCAGCTCAAGGAACAGCGAAGCGGACTTACGGCCGAACGAAATGTTCTCCGAGAGATGGAAAACCGGAGAGAAGGACTCAATGAGGCCGTGAAAACCATCCTCGACCGATATCGGCGGAATAAGCAGTCGAGTCTGATTGAGGGAGTTTTAGCGGATATTCTTCATACGGATGTAGAGTATGCGCCGGCTGTGGAGGCCGCCCTCGGGCCCGCTCTTCAGGCCCTTCTGATCAATGATACGCAGCAATTTCTCGAAGAAAAATCCATTTATTCCGGTCTGAACAGCCGGCTTCAGGTGCTTTGTATGGACCGCTTTGAGCCGTTCCGGGATTCTTTAGACGTTCGAGAATTGAACGGGGTCCGGGGCCGGCTGATTGAGTTCGTCCGTTTTGAAGAACAGTATGCCCCCCTCTGTTGGTCTCTGCTGGGGAAAGTGCTTCTTGTGGATTCCGTGGAAACGGCTCTGGATTTGGCCGCTCATCTGGACCGAGAATACCAATTCGTCACGCTTGGCGGACACCTTGTAAGCAACGGAATGCTTTTGTCTGTGGGACCGCTGAATCAGTCTGCCGGTGCGGGGCTGCTGTCCCGCAAAAGCCGGATTGAACAGATTGAATCTGTCCTCAAAAACCTGCAGGAACAGATCAGCCGGCAGGAGGAACATCTGCAGCAGGCCGACCAGAAGTACGCCCATCTTTCGAAGGTCTGTCAGGACCTTCGAACGAGCATTTATGAGGCAACTGCGGAACGGGTAGATACAGAATCGCGACTGCGTCTGCTCGAGCAGAATCTGAAACGGCTGACGGACGAACAGCCCCTGATTTTCGAAGAGATGAAGCAGCTGGAGGAGGAAATTCAGCAGTCCGTCCGGCGTGAGCATGAATCACAGGGCAAACTGAAGGAATTGGAGGAGCTGAACCGCCAGCGGACGGAACAGATTGCCGCTCTTCAGAAATCACTGGACGAGAAAAAATCAGAACTGGAAAAAGAGACGGCCGCTCTGACGGATTTAAAGATTCAGTACGGGCAGGCCGTCGAACAGCAGAAATCCGTTCATCAGCAGATTTCCTCGCTTCAAAGTCAGCTGCAGCACAGCCGAATAGCTCTCCAAGCTTCCCGGACAGAGTTCCACAGCAGTCAAGAACAGATTGTACAAACGGAACGGGCTGTGCTGAAGACCGAATCGGAGATGAATCGTCTTTATTTAGAAAAGGAAACGGCTCAGAGGCAAAGCCGTCTCCTGCACAAACAGATTGAAGCCCTTCAGGCCGAACAGAAGGAAAATGAACAGCGCCTTCGTCAGAGCCGGCGGGTTCAGCAGGAGATTGAAGAGTCGATTCACCAGATTCAGATTGATCTGGGGCAGATTCAGGTGCGTCAGGAAGACCTGATTCAGCGTGTTCGGGAAGAACTTCAGATGGACCTGGCTGCTCAATACGAAACCTTCCGGGAGGAGCAGACCGACTGGGAAGCCGTTCAGGAAGAAATCCGCCAGCTGCGGGAAAAGATTGAACGGTTGGGACACGTGAATGTGGAAGCCATCGATCAGCAGGAAGAACTGGAGAAGCGGGCGGCTTTTCTCAGTGCTCAGGCCGAGGACCTCCAGCAAAGCAAGGCCCAATTGATGCAGCTGATTGAGCGAATCAATCGGGAAAGCCGGGAAAAATTCGCCGCTACCTTCGAGCAGGTGCGAACCCATTTTCAGCAGATTTTCCGAAAACTGTTCGGCGGCGGCAAAGCGGATATCTTTCTCGAAAATCCGGAGGACCTGCTCGAAAGCGGCATTGAAATTGTCGCTCGCCCCCCCGGGAAAGAAACCCGAACCATCAGTCTGCTCAGCGGCGGCGAAAAGACAATGACGGCCATTGCTCTGCTGTTTGCCGTTTTTCAAAGCAAACCGTCTCCCTTCTGTGTTCTGGATGAAGTAGATGCAGCTCTGGATGAAGCCAATAATGAGCGGTTTAACCTCATTGTTCAGGAATTCAAGCAGCACAGTCAGTTTATCATTATTACACACTCCAAAAGAACCATGAGCATCGCAGATGTTCTTTACGGCATTACTATGCAGATGCAGGGGGTCAGCAAAAAAATCAGTGTTCAGTTTGAAAGCATAGAGAAGGCCGCAGACACAGCAGTGGCCTGACCGGATGCTGAACGCAAAGAGTCTTCAGACACACAGTGAAAGAGACAAAATGGAATCCGTAGAACAAATGACTCTGCCCGGCGGCCTGACTGTTCTGGTCCAGCCCGTCAGCGGTGTGGAATCGGCCTCTTTTTCTTTTCTGCTGCCCGGCGGCAGCGCCGCCCTGCCGGACGGCTGCTGCGGCGCGGCGGCGGTTCTGAATGACTGGCTCTTTCGCGGAGCCGGACCCTATGACAGCCGCCGTCTGGTGGAAGAACTGGACGGCATCGGCCTTCACCGCCAAAGCAGCGTAAGCCCGGAGTACCTCAGCTACGGCGGTTCTCTTGAATCCGAAAACCTCTTTAGAGCTCTTGAACTGTACGCCGACATTCTTCTGCGTCCGCGTTTAGAGGAGGACCTGTTTGAACCCAGCCGGCAGCTGGCTCTTCAGGAGCTGGAGGCCCTCGACGACGATCCCCGTCAAAAAGTCAGCGTCTGCCTTTACGAGCGATTTTACCCGGATCCGCTCGGACGCCCCTGCGTTGGAAAAGAAGAAGACCTTCGCCGTTTGACACCGCTGCAAACCCGACATCTCAGGGAACGGCTGTTTACCTGGTCCGGAGCTGTTCTTGCGGCGGCGGGAAAAATCGACACGCACGCCTTTCTGAAACACATAGAGCGGCTGTTCGGAGAGGTGCCCCCCTCTCGGGAATGTCCCCCTGTTTTGCGTGCAGCCGCCGGAGGGTATCAGCACTTCCCGAATCCGGGTGCTCAGGTGCACATTGGTTTTATGACGGAGGTTCCTCCGTTTGATTCACCGATGTACTATTCGATTATGGCAGCCTGCATGGTTCTTGGCGGAGGAATGAGCAGCCGGCTCTTTACGGAAGTACGGGAAAAAAGAGGACTCTGCTACGCCGTAGGAACGCGGTATCATTCCCTCCGTTCCTGCGCCGGTATTGCCGGATACGCGGGAACTGCGCCGGACAAAGCGGAAGAAACCCTTTCCGTTATTCTTTCAGAATTCCGCCGGCTTCGAAACGGAATCAGCCAAGACGAACTCCTTCGTGCCAAGACGGGGCTGAAAAGCACACTGATTATGCAGAATGAATCGACCTCCGCCCGTGCCTCCCGGCTGGCGGCGGACTGGTTTTATCTCAAACGCGTTCGACCGCTGGAGGAAATCCGCCAGGCCATCGAATCGCTCACAATTCAGTCCATTCAGGAATTTTTGGACGGCCCCTACGGACGGAAATTCACCTTTGTCTCATTTGGACCGCAGCCTCTTCAGACGCTTCAGAAGAAGGAGTAAAAAAGAGCCATGCAATTTCAGCACACCCAATTAGAAAACGGCCTGACTGTCATCGGCGAAGTCACCCCAACCGCCCAGTCCGCCGCCTTCGGCTTTTTCGTACGAACCGGCTCGAGAGATGAAACTTCGTCCGTCAACGGCGTCTCTCACTTTCTTGAACATATGCTTTTTAAAGGAACGGAAGACCTTTCTTCCCTGGAGGTCAATGAGGCATTTGACCGGCTTGGAGCCAAATTTAATGCCTTCACGAGTGAAGAAAACACCGTCTATTATGCCGCCGTTCTGCCGGAATATTTCCTCGCAGCGGTGGAACTGTGGTGCCGTCTGATGCGGCCGGCTCTTCGAACCGATGACTTTGATGTCGAGAAAAAGGTCATCCTCGAAGAGATTGCGATGTACAAGGACCTGCCGGAGTTTCAGGTGATTGATCAGGCCAGACAGCTTCACTTCGGTTCGCATCCCTGCGCCAACAGCGTTCTTGGTACCGAGGAAAGCATCGGCAACCTGACAGCCGAACAAATGCGGGACTATTTCCGACGCCGGTATGCGCCGAACAATCTGGTGGCGGCCTGCTGCGGGCAGTTCGATTTCGACCAAACCTGTCGGCTGATTGAGCGTTATTGCGGTTCCTGGCAGACCATGGAAGCCGGCCGTTCTCTTTCTTATTTTGAAGGGACCGGACAACAGTGCCGTCAAACAAAAGAGGGATTAAACAGCGAACATATTTGCCTGATGAGCCCATCCGTCTCGATGCAGAACCCCCGTCGTTATGCGGCGTCCCTTTTATCGCTGATTATAGGCGATTCGACCGGCTCTCGTTTTTTCTGGGCTTTGGTGGATCCTGCGATTGCTGACACTGCTGTGATGCAGTGCGAAGCAATGGACGGTGTCGGGATTTTCTCCAGTTACTTTCGTTGTCCGGCCAGAAATCGACAGAAAGTTCTCCAAATTGTCCAGGATATTTTCAGAGAGCTGGCAGAAAAAGGTGTTTCGGAAAAAGAGTTAAATGCTGCAAAAAACAAGGTACTCAGCGCCATTACTATCGAGTCCGAACGTCCGATGGGACGGCTTGTAAGTCTCGGCTTCAACTGGGTTTATCTGAAATCATACCGTTCAGTTTCTGAAGACGTTCAAGCCGTCAAATCCGTCACGGTTGACCAAATTAACGAACTAATTCGTGAATATCCTCTTCACAAGTATACTCAAGTCAGCATTGGGCCTGTGGATGCATCATAGAAATCGAAAACATTTGAAAAACTTGCCTCTCCTTGCTATATTGCCTATTTTTAATAGGTGATTAGGGAGCTTCGATATGGCACCTGATAACAATCTGGATGATGATATTCTTCAGTGCAGGGCAGAAATTTTGCGTGCTCTCGGTAAGACTGAGGGAAACGCACAGGCAAAGGAGGATGAATCCGTAGATACAGACAATCTGGATACAGAAGATGCATTTCCAGGGCCGGATGAGGGCTTGACAAACCTGGCAGAACCACCGTCACAACAATCCGCTGAAAGTGAGAACGAAGAGCTCAACTCAAAATCCGGCTCCTTTGGGGACACCGCGTTTGAACTTTTTGAGGAAAATCCTTCGGATACTCCGCCAGTTCCTTCTGATGCCGGAGATTCCCCTGAGTCTTCAGAAAAGTCCGCTTCTTCCGGTCCGGAAGCCAAAACGCTGTTTTTCCCGAAGGATTTCGAATCCCTTCAAAAGATTCTTCATCTCCTGAAAGAACAAAAAGAAAATCTTTCCCAAACCTGTCAGGAACAGGAAAAACACATTGCATTTCTGACGGAAGAACTGGAACAGCTCAGGGAAAAACTTCAGGAATCCCAACAAACCTGCTCTGCTCTCGGCGAAGAAAACATCCACCTGAAAACAATTCAGAAACAGACGGAACAATTGACACTCCGGATTCAGCAGATGGAGGGTGAAATTAAGGAGCTGCATCAGCAGATTTCCGCTTTGAAAGAGGAAAATCTCCGGCTGCTTCAGGAAAAAACACAATTGTCTGAAGCGATTGCCGCAGAGCGTCAAAACAGACAAACGATCGAAAACCGACAGGCCGCCAACCTGCAGGAAATTAACGCACTTCTAAAAAAGCTCGACGACCTCCAGATAACCATTGCGTCTCTCAACCAGGAAAATGAAAGTTTGCGGCAGCAAAATTCCTCCCTACATCAGCAGATTCATCTGCTTGAGCAGACCATCGGAAAACAGCAAACGGAATCACTGAACACTATTGCTGCACTTCGGGAAGAACTGCAGGACAAGAGCCGACAAATCGAGACATGGAAGATGGAATACGACCGGTTGTGTGAACAAATCGAATCGGAACGGGAATCTGACGCAGACTTCTCGGCCTCTGATACACACACCGGAGAATCGGTCTTCTCAACGAAAGAAAAGGAAACTGACTCGTCTGTGGAGTCTGCCGTCTTTTCGGAAGAGGACAATGAAGATTTTTCAATTCCTCATTTTGACTTGTCTGAACAGATTCTTTCTGTCCAGCGGAAAGAAAGCAGTGCCCGCCGTCAGCCCCCTTCAGGCGGTACAGCCGTTCCGAACGAATCAATTCGAAAGGTTGTTCATCAGTTCATCAGTACTTCGCAAACCGACGATTCTTCATGCCCCGCCGCCGCCGAAGAAAATTCCTTCCGGTCGGCGTTGGAACCCGTTTCTTTTTCTCGGAAAGCGGCCGCCGCAGATGCGGATGCTGTTCTTTCTGAAATTGTCCGAAGGGATATCGAACGGTTCTGCCGCAATCATCAAGGAGTTTACATTGAGTTTCCGAGCGGATAAGAAAGATGGCCGGGATTATCCAGACCAGCGGACTCCAGGGATGGTTGGATACGATTTTCGGGACAGTCTGGACGTATTTCGTTCTGGGACTTTTCTTTGCGGCTGTCCTGGCAGCTGTTCTGATTCGCTCTCTTCAGCCGGGAATCCTTTCCCGGCGTAAAAATGCTGAAAAACAGGGCCTGTTGCATAAGGGGCTTTCCCCCGGTCAAGAAACGCAGCTTTTCGAAACCCTGCAAAAGGAACCCGCTGTTTCTAAAACAGTGCTTTTGGCTGCGGCAGGTCTGGATTGTCTGCCTGTTACCGTTCCAATACGGCTGGCTCTGCTTTCCTGCCGTTCAAAGAACAGCTGTCTGCTGATCGATCTCGATACGAAACGAGATGCCGTCTGGAAAGCATTCGGGAAGCCCTCGTCGAACGGCTCGTCCCCTGTGCCGGCGGAATCCGGTCTGGAGAATCTGTCCCTTGTTCCGGCACACTATTTTGACCAAACCCGCCAGATGAATCTGGCACCCCTTCTTCGCCAAGTGAAGAATCAATACAAACTGATTCTGCTCAACGCTCCTTATTTGGACGGTCATCCGGACCGCAAAATGATTGCCGCCTCTGCAGACTATGCTGTGCTCTTTGCCAAAGAAGACAGCCAGCTCCGACGGCTGATGCATCTTTGTGAAAGCCAAGGGTGCAAAGTTCTCGGCTGTTACAAACTGCTGAAATCGTCTGCTGAGGACCATTTCCCCAACAGGGATGCCGCCGCCGCATCCGCAACCCAGACCGTCTTCGAAAGAACCGGCCAGAGACAGTGAGCCGGATAAACCGCCGGAGCCGGCGGATGAGTCAGCAATGTACAGAGAATCGGTGCCTTTTCCGCTCCGCTGAGCACAACCAGAATCGAACCGGCAGTCTGAATAACCGGAACTGTCAGCGTCAGACGCTTTCGTCCATCCGGCCCCTCTACCGCCTGCACCATCCGGCGGCTCTCCGAAAGGACCGGCGAACCTGGAAACAAGGAGGCGATATGACCGTCAGTGCCGACTCCCAGCAGAACCAAATCCAGCGATGGAACCTGTCCGGGCTGCAAGTCGAAAACCTTCTGCAGTTTTTCTTCATAACGAATGGCCGTTTCCTGCAAATCCGCCGCTTCTCCCTCCATCCGGTACACTCGTTCGGGCGGTATGGGCAGTTTTTTCAGAAAGGTTTCTGTGGCCAGATGATAATTGCTGGCTGCGTCAGAAGGACTTACGGCCCGCTCATCCGTCCAGAACCAGTACACGTTCTTCCAGTCAATTTTTTGGGCATCGGACGATTGGCCCAGATGCTCAAAAAAACGCCGGGGAGTTCGTCCTCCGCATAAAGCAACCGCAAATCGGCCTTTCTCCCTGAGTGCCCGTTGTGCACAGGAAAGAAACTCCGACAGCACCTCCCGGGCCAGCGTTTCTTCATCTGAAGTTCGGACAAACCGTCCGGGAAATTCCGCCAATGCCTGCTTTCGGGCTTCCAAAAATCCCTCCAGAATCGCCGCCGCCGCCACAGCATCCAAACGCTTCTTTCGTTTTTTTCGGGTAAGCTCCATAGCGGCCAGTTTCTCCTGCGCCTCAAAACTGCTCAGACGTTCATCAAAGAAAAGAATCGGCAGCGGAAGAGACTTTTTCAGTTCTTCTGCAAACCGGCGCACCTTCGCTGCGCGCGGTCCTTCCGTTCCGTCCATATTATAAGGAAGCCCAATGACCACGGCATCGAGTTGATAGGATTCAAGAGCCCTGCGAATCCCGGCCGGGGAATTTTCAGCTCCCTCCAGCACCATCAAAGGGGAGACAACCCGTTCAGAGGCGTCACAAAGAGCCAACCCTGTTCTTTTATCCCCGTGATCAATCGCCAAAAACCGCATTTCAGGGCCTTTGCCGATTACAGATAATTCGTTTTGCCTTCGCTTTCCAGCCGGCGGAGGAGTTCTTTGATTCGATGGGCCTGGTGAATTGGGCAAATCAGGGTCGCATCCGGACTGTGGGCTACGATAACATTCTCCATCCCAATCATCGCAATCAAATGATCGGACGATTCTGCAGCTACAATCGTATTTCGGCAATCCAGCAAACAGTGCTGACCTGCAACGACCGTATTCTGATTGGAATCAGAAGAAATAATATCCGCTAAGGCCGCGAAAGAGCCCATATCCAGCCAGCGGCACGACAGCGGAATCCCGTAAATCTGAGGGGCCTTTTCAAGAACAGCATAGTCAATGCTGATTTTCGGAAGGCGGGGAAACCATTCCTCCAAAGCCGAGTACTGATCCGGCCCTCCCCAGGCGGAACGAATTTTTTCCAGCGGCTCGCTCGATTCGGGCAGAAACGTCTTCAGATGCTTCAAAATCGTTTTGGCCTTCCAGACAAACATCCCCGAGTTCCAGAAATATCCGCCTTGGGCCAAAAATCGTTCTGCGGTTTTTTGATCAGGTTTTTCCCGAAATTCGGCAACCGGAAAAATCCTGTTTTTCTCGTCCTGAATCTCCAGACGAATATAGCCGTACTGTGTTGCTGGAAAAGCGGGTTTGATTCCAAACGTCAAGAGGGCTTCAGGATGGTCTTTCACAAAACGGATTGCAGTCTGAAGAGCGTCTAAAAAGGGTTCCGCCGGCTGAAGGATATGGTCCGAAGTCACCACCGCCATCACCGCTTCCGGGTCCGTTTTTTGAAGGACAGCCGCCGCCAGACCGATGGCCCCCGCCGTATCCCGAACGCACGGCTCCGGAATGATATTGTCCTTGGGCAGTTCACTTAAGTTTTCAGAAACCTGCTCGGCGTAATCGGCATTCGTTAAAACCAGGATATTGCGGAGGTCAAACAGCCGATTTAGCCGTTCGAAACTATCCCGCAAAAGCGTTCGGCCGTTCAGGAGTTTTAATATCTGCTTCGGGCGCGACTGGCGGCTCAAAGGCCACAACCGCTGCCCGGAACCGCCCGCCATAATGACGGCAAAATCCATTCGACCTGTCTCCTTTTCCCGCCAGCCGTCCTGAGCGGACCACCTGGCGATTTACCGCTTCACGCGGGCATTGCCTTCCCAGATGCTCCAAATCTGCTCTTCATCCGCCGGCTGTGCATAATCCGTCAAAAGCGTGGTTGCCAGGGCTCCGGCCGCCCATCCAAACTGAACCCATTTGGCCGGCTCCCAGCCCTTCAAAATGGCATACAGCAGACCGCCGACAAACCCATCCCCCCCGCCGATGCGGTCCAACACGGTGATTTCACGGGGTTCAATCACATACCAGTCATTCCCCTCCGCCATAATCGCCCCCCACAAATGACGCTCAGTGCTGAGCACCTGCCGCAACGTTGTGGCAAAAACGGATGCGTTCGGGAAGGTCTTCTTGACACAGGAAATCATCCCCTTGAAACTGTCAATCTTGGCGGCAATGTCCTTGCCCCCTGCCTCCGGCCCCTCGATGCCGAGTGCCAGCTGGAAATCCTCTTCATTGCCGACCAGAATATCCGAAACCGACGCAATTTCCGTGAAGATAGCCCGCAATTCCTTCTCCCGATTCTTCCAGAACGAGGCCCGATAGTTCAGGTCGAAAGAAATCTTCGTCCCATACCGTTTGGCGGCACGAGCCAGTTCCAGGCAAAACTGCCCTGTCTCCGGCGAAAGAGCCCCAATCAGCCCCGACATATGGACAATCTGCACCCCTTCTTTTCCGAAGAGACGCTCCAAATCAAAATCCTTCACATTCAGCGTCCGTCCCACCTCACCAGCCCGGTCATTGTGCACGCGAGGTCCGCGGCTGCCGTATCCGCTGTCGGCCAGATTGAACTGATGCCGGTGCCCCCACGGCCCGCCCTGCGGGACTTCCTTGCCTTCATATTCCATATGGCGAGAGGCCAGGTCATCTTTGATAAATTGGGCAATCGGGCTGTCTTTGACAAAGGTTGTCAGGACTTTGACGCGAAGCCCCAAATACGATGAAACGCTGGCGACATTCGTCTCCGCGCTGGTGGCCTGCATCATCAGAAGACGTGCACAATGCATCGGCTGACCATTCAGCGGCGTCAAGCGAACCCCCATACTGGTTGGAACAACGAGATGATACTGACAACCTTTCTTCAATTCGAGACCCATGAAAATACCCTTTCCTTACCCAAAACCCAGACAATTTTCCAAGCCGATGTCTGGACAGTTTGTACCGCAAAAAGACAGATTCATCAAGTCTTTTCTGACGGGAGAAGCGGAAACAGGAACAATCTTTAAGCCGTCTTGACAAAAGGACTTAGCTGGCGAAGGCGATGAATAATCGGCCCGATTTTCTCGCCGACAAAATCGACCTCCTGCTGGGTGTTGAAACGGCTCAGACTGAACCGTACGGAGCCGTGAGCCGCCGTAAAGGGGACTCCCATCGCCCGCATCACATGAGAGGGTTCCAGAGAACCAGATGTACAGGCCGAGCCGGAACTGGCACAGATGCCGTACTGATTGAGCATCATCAAAATCGATTCGCCTTCCACGTACTCGAAACTCACATTGAGTGTATTCGGGAGCCGATTCTGACGGTCGCCGTTGACTATCGTATCCGGACACGTCGCCAGAATTTTGGCCTCCAGGCGATCCCGAAGGGCCCGGACTCGTGTATTCTCATCCTCCATATAGGCTCCGGCTAATTCGGCGGCCTTGCCCAGACCGATGATGCCCGGCACATTTTCCGTCCCTCCCCTCCGGCCCGCTTCCTGATGCCCTCCCAGAATAAAAGGCACCAGACGAACGCCGCGGCGGATATAAAGAACGCCGATTCCCTTAGGCGCGTGCAGTTTATGTCCGGACAAGCTGAGCATATCAATCGTGCTGTCCTTCAGATTCAGCGGGATTTTCCCGACAGCCTGTACCGCATCGGTGTGAAACGGCACCCCACGAGCCCGGCAAAGAGCCCCGATTCCCTCTATCGGGAAAATCACGCCGGTCTCATTGTTGGCATACATAATCGTCACCAGGGCTGTGTTGTCATCGAGCACCTCCGCCAGCTCATCCAGACTCAGCCGTCCCTGTCGGTCAACGGACAATTCATAAATCTCATAGCCGTGCTGTTCGAGATGCCGGCAGGGACTTAAAATCGCCGGATGTTCCACACGGGTGGTAATAATTTTTCGCTTGCGCGGATAGGCTGCCAGCGTGCCGTGTATCGCCGTATTGTCGCTTTCGGTGCCGCCGCTGGTAAAAAGAATCTCATCGGGCTGGCAGCCGAGCAGTGCAGCAATCCGCTCGCGGGCCTGCTGAATCTTCTTGGCTACTCGACCCCCGAAACTGTGCATGCTGGAGGGATTGCCGTACCATTGCTCAAAATACGGCAGCATCTCCTCGACGACAGCCGGGTCCACTTTCGTGGTGGCGTTGTTATCCATATAAATCACTGGGTCCATCTTAACTCTCCTGATGGTTGTGAGGCCGCTGAGCAGAATCCGTCTCTTCTTCGACAATCAAATCCGGGCTGACATATTCGTGAAGTTTGGCCTCGACGATTTCCTTCATCGTATAATCGGCCAGTTTGCAGCTGGCGCACATTCCGCGAAACGCCACAATCACACGGTTGCCGACTACATCAATCAATTCAATATCGCCGCCGTGAGCCCGCATGGCAGGCCGGACCTGCTCCCCAAGCACTTCCTGAATCAGCGCGATTTTCTGGATATTGGTCAGTTTTCGAGGCTGCGGCTCCGGAGCGGTGCGCAGCTGGCGAACTTTATCGCCCTGAACTTCCTCAATCAGTTTTTCAATCTGTCCTTTGCAGCCGCCGCATCCGCCGCCGGCCTTGCAGTAGTTTGTCACCTGTTCCACCGTGGTCAGATTGTTGTCCCGGACAACCCGGCGGATTTCCTCATCCGTAACACCGAAGCAGGTACAGACAATCTTTCCGCTTTTGACGGCGGGCGGAGCCCCTTTTCCCTTCGAGCGGTAATAGGCGATGGCGGCCATCAGCGCCTCATGGCCCATCACCGAACAGTGCATCTTCTGTTCCGGAAGCCCGCCCAGCCGCTCTACAATATCCTTGTTGGTGATTTTTTCCGCTTCTTCAAGCGTCAGCCCCTTGACCATTTCCGTCAAAACAGACGAAGAGGCAATCGCACTGGCGCATCCGAACGTCTGAAACTTGGCATCGGCAATCCGCCCGTCCGGGCCGAGCTTAAACGTAAACGTCAACGCATCGCCGCAGGCCAGTGAACCCACCTCGCCGATGCCGTCCGGATTTTCAATCCGACCGACATTCTTCGGATTCAGAAAGTGTTCCATTACTTTATCTGTATAATCCCACATGGCTTGAACTCCGGATTTTGAACGGCTTTGCCGGTTTCTATCCTTCCGGCAAAATTTCCATCATTCGTTCAAGGGCTTTTCGAGCCCTGATTGCAACCGCTTCCGGCACCTCAATTCGGTATTCCATATCCTGGAGCGACCAGAGCAGTTTTTCCAGGGTAATCTTCTTCATATTCGGACAAATCGAAAACTCGCTGACCGGAACAAATGTTTTCTCCGGATATTTCCTCCGGAGGGTATGCACAATGCCTTCCTCGGTAGCAATGAGAAACACGTCGACTTTGCTCTGCCCGGCAAATCGAATCATTCCGCCGGTACTGAGCAGCTCGTCAGCCATCCGACGGATTTCAGGTCCGCATTCCGGATGAGCCAGCACAAGGGCGTTCGGATACTGCTGCCGGGCTTTTTCAATGTCTTCCGGGCTGATTTTTAAATGAGTCGGGCAATAGCCGGGCCACAGAATCAGCGAACGTCCGGTTCGGTCAGCGACAAATTGTCCCAAATGACGGTCCGGTATAAAAATGATCGGGCGGTCCTGCGGAAGCCGACTGACCAGCTGAACGGCATTGCTGCTGGTGCAGCAGTAATCGCTGAGGGCCTT
>ERZ795060.148-NODE-148-length-100732-cov-11.620340_pt1 | contig 100732 bp, 79 predicted proteins | sample MGYA00375144_ERZ795060 | MGnify/ENA primary metagenome ERZ795060 (study PRJEB30189, sample SAMN05720157) | activated sludge metagenome | isolation source: anaerobic digester from wastewater treatment plant | place: Japan | collected 2015-05-15 ...
TGTGTATAATTTATATAAAAACCCCTCACTCCTCTTGTTCAGAGGTCTCATATATCAATGTATCGCAAAACTGCCATATTACTCGCTCAAAAAAATAGTCTCCAAAAGGAATATGATTCTCCCACAGAACTAAAAAATGAGGATGGCGAATTTATTACCTTATCAGGAATTGTAAATGAATATAGAAAATTAGACAAGAAAAAACAATTACTTGAAAAAAGAGTTGCTGTTATTCAGGAAATATTAAGCGACCGTATTATCTGGTCTGAAAATCTTTTCCAGCTTGCGAATTTAACCCCTGAGAACGTTTGGTACGATCGTATACGTGTAACATTTCAAACATTTCGCGAAAAAGTTATAAAGACCGACCCCAAAACGGGCAAACCTATCCTTGACCCTAAAACAAAAGAACCTCTATCAGAACAAAAAAATGTAAAAAAACCTATTCTTGAGATTACTGGTTATGTTATCAGTGGAGAACAAGGTGAACGACAAATTTCTCCACTCATAGAAAACACAACAGACCCACAAAAAGCACCCGATTTTGTAAAACAGTTTTCATTATTGCGTCCCAAAATTGAAGATACTGAATTTAATGGATTTGCTGTTCGTAAATTTACTCTTGAATATTTAATCGAAACAACACCAGGAGTATAGAATGATAGACCTATTTCGAGGCAAAATAACGTTAAAAGACTGGGCGGTATTAGGTATAGCCATTGCCATAGTCATTGGACTGAGTATTGGTGCATATCTCTTTCTATTTATCCCACAACAAAATAAAATTACTACAATACAAAATGAAATCAAAGATTTAGAAAAGAAAATTAGGGATGCGAAAGAGACAGTCAAAAACTATGACAAATTACAAAATCAAGCCAAAAAAATGGATAATTTAGTTACCCTGTTTAATGAACGACTGCCCGAAAAGCGAGAAGTCCCGAAACTTATGAAACAATTTGAAAATATGGGAGATAGTTTAGGATTAAAAACACAACTTACACCGTTACCAACAACGGTTGATGCATCCAAAGAAGTCATCCCTTATCAGGTTGTTGCTAAAGGCTCATTCCATCAAATAGTGGCATTTATAAATTTATTAGAAAAAGACCAACGATACCTAAAAATTTCCGACCTTGATATTGGACCCGAAAAAGAAGGTATTTGTGAAGCAAAATTTGTGCTAAGCACATTTCGTTTTGTTGAACAAGAAGATAAAGGAACCCAAGAACAGAAGAAGTCATAAATATGCAAAACAGACAACAAATTATTATTGCTGGTGTATTACTTGTGGCACTCATAGGTGTACTCTTTTATCAATTTGTATTGAATAAACCAAAGCCACCAACCACATCTACAACCCCAACCACATCACAAACAAAAACAGAATCAACTCCTGTTACCACACAGCAAAAAACCACAATTACAGGAGAAATTAATCCGTCAATACAGACATTAGAACAAGATGTTGATAAAGTTATCGAAGATTTATTATCTGCTATTAGAATAGTTCAATTTGATTATCAACAAACTCCTCCATTAAGAAATCCTATGACACCTTTAGTAGGGGTGATAAAGAAATCAATATTTGAATCTGAAGTTCCTATACCTTCATCAGAAGTGACTCCAGGTCAAGTATTAAACAAAAAAATCTCTGCAATTATCTGGGATGAGTATCAACCTTTAGCCATCATCGATGGAAAAATAGTTCCTGAAGGTTATACATTCCCAGACAGAATACAGGTGTTTAGTATTGAACCAAACCGGATACTTTTCAAACTGGAAGACACTATTTTCCCAGTAAGATTAAAGGAGCAATAACATGCAAAAAAGGCTTTTCTATTCACCAAATTGTCAAAAAATTATTATTCATTACCATTTTAGAAATAAGATAAAATTGGTAAGTATTCTTTTCTGCATTTTACTCTTAAATATATTATCTTATTCACAAAATAATTATGCTAACTATATCTATTGGGTTGAACAGGATAATAGTTCAATATTTAAGATTAGCCCAAATACAGATATATCGTATTTTATATCTGAAAATAAAGAGGCAAATGAAATTAAACTTAAACTCATTTTCCCTGAAAAAACAGATATAACAAACATAACTAATGAAATACTTTCTCATACACCCAATTCAGTTCGCGCTACATGTACTAATGTTGATTCTGAAAGTTTAGAATATACATTTACCTGTCAAAACACACAAAGTTATGAAATCCAAAAAGGGGAAACAGGATTATCTATAATTTTCAAAAAAGATCACAATCCAAACACAGAAACACACACTGATATTAATCGTGTAATTGAAGATATCCAGCTCCTAATAGCAAAAAATAAACCTCTACAAGATGAAAAGTTGAACACACTCAACAATACTATTTCAAAATTAAGAGTAGAAAATGAATTAAAACTATCAAAGCAGGTCTCCCCTGCCCTTCTTCTACATGAACCACAACAAGCATTTGCTCAAGATACAGATGTAACAGGAACCCAATCACTTTCAGTAGGAAATGTAGGGAACCCCGAGAGAAAAATAGAAATCCGTGAAGCAGAAGCTGTTGAAGAACAGAAACCTGCCCCAGCACAAGAGCAAGAAGAACCTGAAGTAAAAAATGCCACAGAAGAAGAACAGAAAGAAGAGACCCCAAAACAGGAACAAAAAACAGAAGAAGCCAAACCTGAAGAAGAATCTGTTACACCTCCAATGCCCAGAGAGGAAGCTCCCAAACAATCCATAGACACTACTGCTCAAATTACACGGGAATTAAGACAGTTAGAGTCTGCGGAAGAGGACACAACTAATCAAATTGTCTCGATAGAACAAAAAGAAAAACCATCACAAGAAATAGCAAAAACACCGGAAACAAAACCTATAGAAGAAAAATCTTTGTCCGCTGAAGATGTGAAAATAAAGCCATCGCCTAAGGGATTAGATACGATTACGGACTTTCAATGCGAAGAAATGCCATTATCAAAATTGGTTCCTCTTTTAGCCTATAAGGCTGGTATTAACGTAATTGCAGGTACCGACCTTAAAGGAAATGTTACAATGAGCCTTAAACAGGTAACCCTTCGCAAAGCAATCGAAGCGGCTCTTAGAATGAATGGATTAGGATTACTTCAAGAAGAAAATATTTATAGAATTGTACCTTATGAAGATGCTATCGCAGGAGACAGAAGTACAACTATCGTTCGTTTACAAAATGCAAAAGCAACAGAAATAAAAAAAGTATTAGATGAAATATCCAAAGGTACAAAATGGAGTGAATTTATAACAATTAGTGCTAATGATACTACCAATGTTGTTATTGTTTCTGGTCCTGAAGAACATATTCAGGGACTTGCTCAAATGGCAAAAGAATTAGATATAGAAAAACCAGTTATCCCAACACAAACTGTTACCATTAAACTTAATTATGCTGACCCAGAAGAGTTAGCGAAATCCCTCCAAAAAATCCTTACTCCCAAAACGGGAAATGTATCTGCTGACCCAAGAGCAAGAAATATCATTGTAACAGATATTCCTGTTGTTATCGAACAAGTAAAGGAAATTGTAAAAGACCTTGATATGCCTGTCAAACAAGTTCTCATCGACACAATGGTTGTCGATGCTACACTAAATGATGAAGCACAAACAGGTATTGATTGGCTTTTAAAATCAGTTAGAGACCAAAGTTGGCGTGACTTCGTAATGTATGGTCCTGAAGGTCGTAAAATAGGAAATCTACAACAACTTGATTTAGCTGGTACTGCAACCACAAGTGACATGATAGGAAATTTAACCTTTAATATTTTAACAAACGAAATTGATTGGAAAGGCGTGATAAAGGCACAAATCCAGAACAGAAATGGTCACCTCATCTCAAATCCTGTTGTTGCAACAATTGAAAATAAACCTGCAACTATTACTATATCTCAGGAAATACCATACATTGACCTATCACAAACAAGTCAGGGTGGTGCTTTAACAAATACCCGATTCAAACAGATAGGAACTGTACTTGAAGTGACACCACGTGTTACTCATGATAACCACGTCATAGTGGATATAAAGGGTAAAGAAAGTACAATTGTCGGCGAATTTAATGGTGTACCGATTGAAGATCTGAGACAGGTCTCAAGTACACTCCATATTAATAGCGGACAAACCATATTTGTGGGGGGATTAAGAAAACGAAATGATAGTACAACTGTACAAAAAATGCCTATTCTCGGTGATATTCCCGTCCTGAATGTGGTCTTCAGAACAAATCAAAGAAAAGCACAAATCAATGAACTACTCATTTTCTTGACATGTTCGGTTTTAGAACAAGAATTGCCAGAATTAACACCTGAACAAAAAGAGACGTATGACGGTGCAAAAGAAGCCCCTATGAACGCCAATATTGGCAAATATATAGGCAACGACATTATACGACCCAACGAGTCATCAATCCCACCATATAAATGGAAGAGGGTTAAAAAAGAACAATAATTTCCTAATTAAAGTTTCCTGTTACTGTAATATAAAAAAGCCTATTTTTGTTCTCACCAATCAATAATTTTCACAAATAAGTTCAAGTAATTTGACGTCCAGTATTAAAGTAAAATTGAAACAAGTTTATTTGATATTATATAATTTATTGTATTTATTGAATATTAACTAAAAAGGGCACATTTCTTCTATGGAAACTATTCATCTTTATAACTTCAATCCTACATTAAAACTCTTTTTATTAATGAGAAAAAAGTCAGACTTAAAAAGTCTTTTAAAACCACCTCCTATTCAGATTTATGCATCACAATTAAATCTTTCAATAGCAAAATTGGATAAGTATTTGAAATTATTTGACTTACCTTCATCAGACTTTTTACCAATAAGTTATCCGTTTATTTTAACAATGCCTATGCAAATACAATTATTTAGCCATCCTTCCATACTTATTAATCCATTAGGTTTCCTTCATGTTAGTAATCATATAACATTAAATAAACCTATCCCTAAAGATAGTGTTATGGAAGCCTTTTGTTATATAGATTCCACCCAATTAGCAAAAAAAGGTATTGAAATCACGGTAAAAATAGTAATTAAAGTAAATTCCGAACCATCATGGGAATGTAAAAGCACCTATCTTAAATTTTCGAAAAAATATAGAGATGAAGCGGGCAATGGAAAGAAACTATTTTCTTTTGAATCGTATGATAAATATGATGAAGAACATCATTGGTATGTATCGAGAAAAGACGCATTTTCATATGCTCGTGTCTCTGGAGATTACAATTTAATCCATCTTTCTAAAATATTTGCCCGTATTACAGGATTACCCAAACCTATTATTCATGGGATGTTTTCAATTGGAAAGTGTCTCCATTATTTAAAATTAAATAGTCCAGATAAATTGCATTTTTACCATATATTCAAAGGACCTATTCCCTTAAATTCTAACTGCATTCTATGTATAAAGAACCTTCCACATGGTAAAAGATTTGACTTGTTTGCCGAAAACAATCCACGTCCCTGCATTCAAGGAATATTATCAGAATCCCCACTCGAATAGTAAAATCTTATCTCATAATTTCTCTTTTACAAATTTAAAAAATTAAAGGCACAGGAAAATGTTTCCTGTGCCTGACTTTATCTCAACCAATATTTTTTACTATATGAACAACGGGGCTAACACCAAAGCAATAACGCACATTAACTTAATCAAAATATTAATAGAAGGTCCGGCAGTGTCTTTTAATGGGTCACCATAAGTATCACCGACAACTGCTGCTTTATGTGCTTCAGAACCTTTACCACCGAAATGACCTTCTTCGATGTATTTCTTTGCGTTATCCATGGCGCCACCACTGTTTGCCATTTGAATACCTAACATCACACCCGTTGTAATAGCACCGACAAGGAAACCTGCCAGAGCAGGGGCTCCTAAACCGAATCCAATAACAACAGGGATTACAATGGCTAAAATACCGGGGACCATCATACCTTTAATAGCGGACTGTGTAGCAATATCTACACATTTCTTGCTATCAGGCATAACATCTTCTTTACCTTCTTTTAGTCCCGGTATTTCTTTAAATTGCCGTCTTACTTCAGCGATTATCGCATAAGCATTTTTACTTACAGCCCCGAATAATAACGAGCAAAAGACGAAAGGTATCATACCTCCAATCAAGCATCCTGCAAGGATTTTCGGGTCAATCAAGGATACTTTTGAAGGGTCTAATTTAGCAGATAACATAAACGCACTTAATAAACCAATAGCTGCAAATGCAGCACTACCAATAGCGAAACCTTTCCCGATAGCGGCTGTAGTATTTCCGACAGCATCTAAGTTATCTGTAATTTTACGGACACTGGGGTCAAGGCCTGACATTTCCGCAATACCACCTGCATTGTCTGCGATGGGTCCATAAGCATCTACGGATAAAACCATTCCTGTTGTTGCAAGCATACCTAAGGAAGCAAGGGCTACACCATACATACCACCCACTTTGTATGCAAGGATAACAGCAAGAGCAAGAACAACCGTAGGAATAGCAGTGCTTAACATACCTATAGAAGTTCCACCGACCACTGCAACAGCCGGACCAGATTGTGCTTCTTCTGCTAATTTCTGGACAGGTTTATATTTCCCAGAGGTAAAATATTCACTTGTAAATCCAACAATAACTCCTGAAATAATACCGAGAATACACGCTATTGGAGGTCCCCACCATTGATATGAAGTTCCATCTAATGTAAATTTTGTTCCAATCATATAACCCAATAAAAGAACACCGATAATTGTAAGTCCAGCACTTACATAGGTTCCCCACATCAAGGCACTTTGAGGGTCATTTTTAGCAAAGAATTTAACATAAAACACACCTATAACAGAGGCAACAATACCAACTGCTGCGGTAAGGAATGGGAACGAAGTAACATACATCGATTCACTCGCAGAGGCTTTAATAGTAATTATACTTGCTACCGCTAAACTCGCAATGATTGATTCAACATACGATTCTAATAAGTCGGCACCCAAACCGGCAACATCGCCTACATTATCACCCACATTATCTGCGATAACCGCAGGATTACGTGGGTCATCTTCAGGAATACCTGCTTCTACTTTACCGACAAGGTCAGCACCCATATCCGCACCTTTGGTATAAATACCACCACCAGACCGTGCAAAAAGTGCTACTAATGAGGCACCCATTGCATATCCATTAACAATTTGTGCTTGTCCATTAAATAATTTGTAAACGACAACTAAAAGAAAGGTCGCAATCCCAACTACACCTAATCCCATAACGGAACCACCACTGACAGCCACATCAATAGCCGCTTTTACGCCACCGGCACGAGCCGCTTCTGTGGTTCTGGCATTGGAACGGGTAGCAATAAACATACCTAAGAAACCCGCCATTGCACTGGCTACCGCACCTATGATAAATGCGATAGAAGTTTTCCACCCTAATGGCAAATCGGGTCTCATCTCACCCACAATGGCAATTAATACCGCTATTATCAACACAGTAGCCATCACATAGCGATATTCGCGTAACAGGAAAGCGAGGGCACCTTCCTGAACCGCTTTTGAAATTCGCGCCATTTTTTCATTGCCCTGTGATTTTGTCAGTACATACTGAATCATATAGGCAACGACTAACAATGCAAGAACTGACGCCGCTCCTGCAATTTTTAAATAACCTAATCCCATCATACAATATACTCCTTTCATCGTTTGTGTTTTTGTTTATACTTTATCTACGTTCTTTAAAAGACTTTCCTACTTTATCTCTATATTTTTCTTCATCCTTTTTTATTACTTTTTTATTATTTAGTGTCATTTGGTAAAGAGCCATCGCATTCTGGGCTGCATTATGAGATGCTATCTTCTTTGACTTACCTTCTCCAAAAGCAATCGGCTCATTATTTATAAAAACAACGACCTTAAATAATTTCTGATGTTCGGGTCCTTCTTCTTCAATAACCCTGTATTCAGGATTAGAAAAGTGATATTTATGACAGAATTCTTGAAGAACCGTTTTTGAATCTTTCTGCACCTCCAAAACCTTTTCTAACTGACTACGAAAAATTTTGTAAATAAACTTTTTAACCCGTGCCCAGCCTTGATCAATATATAAAGCTCCAACAAATGCCTCTAATGCATCTTCAAGGATAGAATCCTTATTTCTCCCACCTGAAGATTCTTCTCCCTTACTCATCAGGATAATATCCGAAAGTTTAATCTCTCTGGCTATATTACTTAAGGATTGACTTTTAATAATTGCAGTGTGCATCAAAGTCAATTCACCAGGAGATGAATTGGGTTTTAGTTTATAAATATATTCTGCAATTGCTAATCCCAAAACGGCATCACCTAAAAATTCTAATGATTCAAACATACATCTACCTGATAGATTTTTATTTGCATATAAAGAACTATGTGTAAGTGCCATCTTAAATAAGTTTACATCCTTGGGTTTGAATCTCAATTTTCTTGCCCAAGATAAAAATAAAGATTCCCAATTACCCTCGTTCTCTATTTCCATAATATTAATACTTATGAGATTAAAAACATAACTTCTATATTTTATCAGATTTAGATACACATATCCAACTTGGAAAACGAATACAAAATAAAATTGCCTGTGAATATCTATTCACAGGCAATTTACTTAACGTAAGATATATAACTTTTACTTCATTCTGGATTGAACATATCTAATCGCATCACCTACTGTAATAATCTGATTAGCATCATCATCCAATTGGATGTTAAATTCTTCTTCCAGTGTCATTAATAATTCAGTCAAATCGAGCGAATCCGCTCCAAGGTCTTCTATGAAACGCGCCTCATCCGTGACCTCGTCAAGTGAACGGTTCAAACGGTTGGCGATAATTTCCTTTATCTTACCAATCAAAATAGTTGTATCCGCCATCCTTACACCTCCTTTCATACTCTTTTAAGTTAAATAGGTTTAATCATAAATGCCCGTAACTATTCTAACATGGATATATGTTAAATGTCAAACATTTTAGTTTCTAACAATAATAATATTCATCACCTATTTAAACCTCAAATAAACAAAAAGGTTTCATTAAAATTCTGCTGATTGCTCGTCATTTTGTGTTATAACCGACTCTTATAAAACAATTAGGAGAGAGAGGTTGCATATTCACTTATTATTTAGTATTATTGTAATAACAAATTTAATTTAAACCCTCAAAAAATAAGGAGAATTTTATGAGCAATTTCAAATTAGGGTTTATCGGTGCAGGTTTTATTGCCCGTTTTCAGACAAAAGCATTACAAAGCGTTCGCGATGTTGAACTTGCTGGAGTTTATGCATTAAAAGGTGCCTCTGAACTTTCTACATTATCAAAAAGACTCGGAGTCGGAGATTGTAAAGTATATAAAAATATAAAAGACCTCTGCTTTAATGTAGATGCGGTGGCTATTTTTGCCCCCAATTTTGCAAGGTTAGAAATTATGGGCAACATTGCCGAAGCTGTAAAAGCGGGCGCACCCATTAAAGGAATTATCTGCGAAAAACCATTAGGAAGAACGGTCAAAGAGGCTGTGGAGTTAGTATCTATTGCTAAATCAACCAAATTACCGACTGCTTACTTTGAAAATCAACTACATATGAAAGCAATCCGTAGTCAAAAATCACAATTAGCCCATGTAGAATCTGTAATGGGACCTATTGCCTTAGCACGTTCATCTGAAGAACATTCTGGACCTCATGAAGGATGGTTCTGGGACCCAACAAGACAGGGTGGTGGTGTCCTTTGTGATATGGGTTGTCACAGCATTGCTTGCTGTTGGTATGTTTTAACACCTCAAGGAAAACCTGTTACATATCTTAAACCCATTAGCGTCTCCGCAGAGGTAGGTTTACTTAAATGGGGTTTGCCTTATTGGCGTAAACAATTACTAAAAAAGACAGGCGTTGATTACAGCAAAACACCTGGCGAAGATTTTGCAACAGGCATTATTACCTTCCAAAATCCAAAAACAGGTCAATTAGTTAAAGGGCAATTTACGAATTCCTGGATGTATGACAAACAAGGGTTAAGACTTATGATGGACGGTTTAGGTCCAGGATATGCTTTTGAATTTAATTCACAAATGTCATCTTTGCAAGTATTCATTGGAGACTCTGCAGCAGAAGCAGTGGCAGATGCAGAATCAGCCCTTGAAAAATCCACTGCAAGCCGAGGCCTATTAATTGTAGAACCCAATGAACCCGACTTATACGGATATGTAGACGAAATTTGTGACGCTGTAAATGCATTTCAAAAAGGAAAGGACGCCTTCTTAAATTTCGAGTATGGATTAGAAATAACTAAGCTTTGCCAAGCGGCCTATATGTCTGCAGAACAAAAACGAGTCATCGACCTTACAGATAAAAATACCCAAAAAGACCTACAAAATTACGTCTCACTTATCGCACAGGGAAAAGGTAAAGAAGTGTTACCTATCATTGATTAAAATATTTCTTATTTAATCACTAACTCTAAAAATAATAATTTAAAAAATTATCGATATAAGACATCAACATACAACCCAATAAGTAATAGAAGATTTACATTTTTTTGTGTTCATTCGTTTGTTACGAATAAAGCTATATATCCAAAGTTTACAAATGTTTTTAACATTGATAAACAAATCGTAGTTTAGTTCCATATATTCCTAAAATCCTTACAAAGATGTAATTTAAACTACAAATAAAAACAGGCATTCAACAGTGAGGATGTATCTATTTAATAGTTGAAATGTTAAGAAATTGATTGTTTATAATATAACTGTTAGGTGTCAAACTATTGTTAATTTATAAAGGATATGTTATGGTCAAGGCACGTACGGGAAAAGTGAATATCATATTATGTCTTGGTGCACGGTTTATATTGTGGTGTTTAGGTTGGAAAGCTCAAGGTCCTCCACCTCCCTATCCAAAATATGTCGCTATTTTTGCACCACATACATCAAATTGGGATGGTATTGTAGGAATTTTGTGCACATTTGCGTTACGAGTTCGTGGCAACTGGTTAGGAAAAGGTTCCCTGTTTAAAGGTGTATTTGGATGGTTTCTTAAAAAAATAGGTGGAATTCCTGTTGAACGTTCTTCTCCTCATCGGCTGGTAGAGGTTGCAGTAGAATTGTTTAATAACAATGATAATTTTGTTTTAGGTATTGCACCAGAAGGAACCCGTTTTTTTAGTGACCATTGGAAAAGTGGATTTTATCAAATAGCATACCAGGCAAAGGTTCCTATTGTATTAGGCTTCTGGGATTACCGAACAAAACGAGTAGGAAATTCTGGCATTGCATTCATTCCAACAGGAAACGTTGAAGAAGACCTAAAAATTATCCGCGAGACATATGACAAATTTCTTCCTAAATATCCAGAACATCGAAGTATTATTCAATTCAAAGACATTTCAAAAGATAAGCCAAAAGAAACGTAGTCTTATTTTCCACAAACTAAAAACTCAATAAAAACTTGTAAAATTAGTTATAAATTTGTAATATTATTACTCTGTAAAACCAATTTTAATTAAAAGGAATCAGATTATGAGTGTGACCACCTGCCCTTTTTGCAATACTGATTCACAGAAACTTAATACGGACAGTATAAAAGCATCTCTTTATTTAAGGGCTATATTTCCTGGCTTATCTGACCTTGTTAATCTCGACAGTAAAGCAAAAGAGATTATTGCCAATGCAAATCAAAAAATTTTATTTTCCCTTCGTACCGGTGAAAAGGCATTTTTAAAAATTAAAGATGGGACTGTAACATATTCACCCGAGAAAGATGAGAGTCCGACCATTCATCTCCTCCTTCTCAATCCGACGCATGCAGTTCAAGTTTTTGAACAGGGTAAAATACCTATTCCCTTAAAAGGTTTCACCCATATTTCATTTCTCAAAAAGGGCTTTGATGCTCTAACAAAAAGATTAGAATATTATCTAAAAAGTGGACAAAATTATTCAGAAGAGGAACGGAAAATATATGCGATACTTCAATTAAAAACCGCATTAAGAGCAGCAGAAGTTCTTGCTGAAAAAGATGACATTTCAAAGAAAATTCTTGCAGGCACTCCCGCAGGGATACTTAAAATTTCCATTGAAAGTATTGGTTTTTCTGCTTATTTTGGATATATTCAAGGTCGCTGGCAATTTATAGATGAAATATCTCCTCAAGGAGTTACATCAACATTAAGTTTAAACGACTTAGAAACTGCCGAGCTTCTACTCAACAACAAATTAGACACCTTTGCAGGATTAGGTCTTGGAAAGATTCATATTTCAGGGATAATCCCAATTATTGACAATGTTGGTCTTGTATTAGGAAGAATCACAGAATACATTTCATAGATGGATAAGGAGCCTGATTTATGCAAGTATATGAATATCATCAAAATCAAACGTGGTTTGAACGAGCAGTTCGTGTTATTCCATGCGGTGTTTATGGGCATTTCAGCCCTGCACCCTGTGTTCCCACCAATGCCTATCCCTTTTTTAGTACGAAAGCTGATGGCTGTCGTTTTTGGGACGTAGATGGAAATGAATTTATTGATTATATGTGTGCTTATGGTCCTATGATTCTTGGCTACCACAACCCCGTAGTAGACGAGGCATTCATTAACCAATTAAAGCAAGCAGATGTAAATAGTATTGCCTCAACCAAAATGGTCGAGTTAGCCGAACTTTTGGTTGATTTAATACCCGTTGCAGATTGGGCATTCTTTGCCAAGAATGGTGCGGATGTAACAAACTATGCTGTAATGATAGCACGTGCTGCTACTGGTAGAAAGAAAATCATTGCTATTAAAGGTGGCTACCACGGAACCGCACCATGGATGCAAGGCATAGGACATCCTGGCGTTACGGAGGAAGATGTGGCAAATGTGATTCGTATTCCATGGAATGATATTAAAGCGTTGGAGCAGGTATTAGAAGAAAATTATGGTCAAGTGGCAGGTTTTATATCATCTCCTTATCATCACCCAGTTTTTGCGGATAATGAATATCCTGCAGAAGGATATTGGTCTGCTGTACAAAATCTACTCCGAAAACATGGTGTTATTCTAATATGTGATGATGTTCGGGCAGGTTTCCGTCTCCATTTAGGAGGTTCCAATGAATTTTTCAAATTTAAGCCCGACCTTATCTGTTTCTGCAAAGCCATCGCAAATGGCTATCCTATCTCCGCATTGGTCGGCAAAGAAGAACTAAGGGTTACCGCATCCAAAGTCTTTCATACAGGTAGTTACTGGTATTCTGCGGCATATATGTCGGCAGCTATTGCTAATTTACAAGAGTTAAAACGATTGAATACACCAGAACATTTGTATAACCTCGGTGTAAAATTTAATGATGGTTTGATTAAAATAGCAAAAGACCATGGCTTTAACTTAAAAGTTACTGGGCATCCTGCAATGGCATATTATCGCATAACAGATGACCCAACATTTCAACTTCACCAAAAATGGTGTGCAGAATGCACGAAACGAGGTGCCTTCTTTACATCTCATCACAATTGGTTCTTATCTATGGCTCATACTGAAAGTGATATTCAAAAGACATGGGAAATTTGTGATGACGCTTTCAAATCCATAAAATCATCTATGTAAAATAAACCATAAATAATAAGGAGTTGTAATCTATGCCTTTATCGGAACATGAACATAATGAACTACGTAAGATTGCAAAAAAAATTAGAAAAGATATTGTAGATGTCACACACTGGTCGGGTGGCTCTCATATTGGTGGGTCTTTAAGTATGGTTGATTTTATGGTGGTATTATATTGGAAATATCTCCGTATTGACCCTAAAAATCCGAATTGGGAAGACCGGGATCGCTTGGTTCTAAGCAAAGGGCATGGTGGTGTTGGCCATGCAGTTATTTTAGCGAATCGTGGTTACTTTGATTTTGAACTTCTTAAAGAATTTAACCAATTTGGTTCCCCTTTTGGTATGCATTTGGATTCTAAAAAAGCCATTGGTGTTGAGGCTTCTACGGGCTCTATGGGACATGGTCTTTCACAGGCGTTAGGGATGGCATTAGGAGCAAAGGTATTGAAAAAAGATTGGAGAATATATGCAGTTTTAGGTGATGGTGAATGCAATGAAGGTTCCATCTGGGAAGCGGCAATGGCTGGAAATCACTATAAAGTAAATAATCTTATTGCATTTTTAGACCGCAATCACATGATGATTGATGGACCTACCGAATCTGTAATGAGTTTAGAGCCGTTAGATAAAAAATGGGAAGCCTTTGGGTGGTTTACTCAAGTCATAGATGGGCATAATATGCCTCAAATTTGTGAAGCCATCGATAAAGCACTCGCCTATACTAATGGCCCATCAATGATTATTTGCGATACTGTCAAAGGCAAAGGTGTAGATTTTATGGAAAACAACCCTGCATGGCACTATGGTGGCTTGAATGCGGAGTTGGCAGAAAAAGCCAAAGCGTCAATAGATAAAATGTATGAAGATTTAACATAAACATAACCTTAACATGATAGGAGAAAAACGATGAGCCCTGTGGGAGGACTTACATGGACAGTATATGATGCGGATAAAATGACCCAAGCAGAAACATATGGACTTATTTTGAGTGAGTTAGGCAAAATTAATCCTAAAATTGTAGGCTTGTCCGCAGATCTGGCAAAGTCGACCAAAATAGGCAAATTTGGAGAAAAGTTTCCAGACCGATTTTTCAACTTAGGTATAGCAGAGCAAAACATGTTTGGCGTAGCAGCAGGTTTGGCAAAAGTGGGTTTATTACCTTTTGTCTCTACATTCTCAGTATTTGCCTCGATGCGTGCGGTGGAATTTCTCAGAACCGACGTCTGCTACCAAAATTTGAATGTCAAAATCATTGCTACTCATGGAGGTACCTCTTTTGGCTCTGCTGGTACAACCCACCATTCCATTGAAGACCTTTCAATTATTCGTGCGATTCCCAATATACAATTAATTGTTCCTGCGGATGCGGTCGAAACTGCTTTAGCGGTACAAGCCTGTGTAGAAGTGGAAGGACCTGTTTATATACGTATTGGTCGTAGTTTTGAACCTCGTGTATACGAAACAGACCAATATGGTTTCACCATTGGCAAAGCGGTAGAAATGGCATCAGGAACAGACGTAACAGTTATCGCCTGTGGTGCGGTAGTTTATCATGCAGTGGAAGCGGCTAAAATATTAGGACGTGAAGATGGAATTTCAGTTCGAGTCCTCAATATGCACACCATAAAGCCAATTGACCGCGAAGCTATTATTAAAGCGATAACTGAGACACGACGAATTGTAACATTTGAAGACCACAATGTAATTGGAGGTTTAGGTAGTGCGGTAGCCGAAGTTATTGCAGAAAGTGGGAAAGCTTGTGCCTTTACCAAGGTTGGCATACCTGACCAATTTACACCCCATGGTTATCCAGAAGATTTGATGCATTACTATAAAATTGATACAGATGGTATTGTAGAAAAAGTAAGAGAATTATTGGGCAAAGAATTTGAAAAAGAAGAGGACTGGGAGGACGAATACTAATGACCACGAATGAAAAAGAACTGCTGATTTCTCAGATTATCTTTCGTGCTGTTTTACCCGTGATTAAGGTTCTATTAGAAGACCATCCTACGTTCCGTAAACGTTTTGAAAATATTCAGGGAACGGTACAGTTTACAGCACAAAATGGCAACCAGAAAATTGGTGCTCATATTAAATTTGATAATCTTGATTTTCAAGTAATTCAGGAGATAATAGATAATCCTGATATTACATTCCATTTCTCTTCTCTCAAAAAAATGATAAATTTTTTTACAGGGAAATTAGTATTACCCAAAATAAAAGGTTTAAAAAACGTCTCTTTACTTTGGAGAGTATTTAGCGTATTGTTAGCCATGAAACTTCTTATGCCCGATGCAAAACCTAAAAATGAGATAGATAAAAAAGTAAAGGTAAAAATGACGTTGTATATGGTATCAACTGCATTAAGTCAATTGAATAAAGCGGGCGACCCAGATATGGTAAAATGGACATCCAAACAACCCGAACGGATCTACCAATGGTCTGTAGATAATGAAGATATAGCATGCTGGTTAAAGATTAAGGCAGGCCAAACGAAAGCAGGTAGAGGTATGTATACATTACGAAAACCTTTTGTGCATATGCGATTCCCTGATATTGATTCCGCTTTGCCTGTTTTGACAAATTCTATAGATACGGTACAAGCAATGGCACAAGGCTTAGTTATCACAGAGGGGTCGCCAGAATACGCAGCCAAATTAGGGGATTTTATGTTAAAAATAGCCGAACTCCTTACATAAAACACTTGATTATTAAAAGACAAATCACATACTCCGTATTATTCCCCTCTTTTTCAAGTTGTAAATTTATCTAAAAAAACACTACTATAAATACACTTTTTTATCAAAAGATGTAATTAAACATAATAAAGTCTCATGAAAGAAAATGCAGTAACATTAAAATTAGCACTCCTACCCTGTATTTTATTGATTGTCCTTTTGGTAATTAACGTCTGGCTGTTTGGAGATGAAGCCACTTCAGGTCCCTGTCAAGTAGCCTTGCTAATTTCCTCTATCATAGGAGGAATTATTGGACATACAAAATTAGGTTTATCCTATCGAGACATCGAAAAAAAGGCAATTCACTCTATCGTACTGGCAATGGAGGCAATCATTATTCTATTAATTGTCGGGGCAACTATTGCATTATGGATACAGGGAGGTATTGTACCCACGGTCATTTACTATGGAGTAAAAATACTTACGACAAAATCGTTCCCTATTGTAGCGTGTATCATTTGTTCTATTGTCTCTTTAGCAATTGGTAGTAGTTGGTCTACGATGGGAACTATAGGTGTGGCGCTAATGGGGATTGGCAAGGCTTTAGGATATTCCGAACCACTAATCGCAGGGGCAATCATTTCAGGTGCTTACCTCGGAGATAAGATGTCTCCCCTATCTGACACGACCAATCTTGCGCCAGCAGTAAGTGGGACAAATCTTTTTGTACACGTAAAGAATATGTTAAATACAACGGTTCCTTCTTATATCATCACTTTAATTGTTTTTTTAGTTATTGGCTTACTTTATAATGCAGGTAATCAAGATATACATCAAACAGATGCTATCATCAAAGGATTGGAGCAAAATTTTACAATTCACTGGGCATTCTTTGCAGTCCCTATTACGGTTATTTTTTTAGCGATGAGAAAAACCCCAGCCATACCTGCGTTAACTATAGGTTGTATTTTAGGTGGAATTTTATCATTTATTTTCCAAAATGGCACACCTAAAGAGTTATCACAACTTCCCATCTTCGTATCCCAGAACTATCAGAGAATTATTCATGTTGCCTATCATGGATATGTCTTACAAAGTGGTATTCCCGTATTAGATGACTTATTATCCACAGGGGGTATGGAAAAGATGTTTTCAACCATTTCCTTAATTATTATGGCAATGCTTTTTGGAGGTGTTATGGAGGCAACAGGAATGCTCCAGAAAATAGCCGAGACCATGTTACACTATGTGCATTCCGCAGGGCAATTAATGGCATCTACCGTTGTAACCTGTGTTATTTTCAATGTCTTTGCTGCAGAGCAGTATTTAGCCATAATCATTCCGGGGCGTATGTTTCGTGCCTCCTATGTGGCAAGGGATTTGGATATGCGTAATTTATCACGTGTATTGGAGGATGGTGCAACAGTTACATCTGTATTAGTTCCTTGGAACACATGTGGAGCCTTCGCAAGTTCTGTATTGGGCGTTTCAACCTTTCACTACCTTCCCTTTTGCTTCTTCAACTGGATTACACCTTTAATATCTATTTTTATGTCCTTAATCAATTATAATATTATTCCTGCAAAACCACAGGAAAAAGAAGATATAAATGCACAATCAACAAACCAACAATCCTAATTAAATATGAAAACAGAAGCAGGAATAAGTTTATCAGAAATATATGAACCTATTCAGAGTCCAATAAAAAAAGTGGAACAAGAAGTCCAGTCGATATGGGAAGAAGCACTAAACTTAGTGGAAATAGACCCAGCAACAGCCCCAAAGGCAAAAGGGAAATTATTACGTCCAGCAGTATGTTTGCTATGTGCAGGTGCCATAGGTAAAGAGGATTTGGATTCCTTTGTATATCTAGGCACTTCCTTTGAATTACTCCATTTAGCATCCCTCACTCATGATGATGTAATTGACCGTGCAATATTACGAAGAGGTGGGCAATCATTAAACACGTTGTGGGACAATCACGCTGCTGTTTTAGGGGGCGATTATTTAGTGGCTCGAGCCATAGAACTTTTAGGGAGTTATAAAAATTATGAGATTATCCTTCACTCTGTCCGCTGTGTTCGGGAAATGGCAGAAGGGGAATTAAAATTCTTTGCAAAACCCATTGAATCATTTTCAATAGAAGATTGCACTGAATTAGCCCGTAATAAAACAGCAATGTTGTTTGCTCGTTCCGCTTCTTCACCTGCATTTATTAACAACCTACCAGAAAAAGATGCCTTGTTTTCTTTTGGAGAAAATATAGGGATTGCATTTCAATTTATTGATGATTTATTAGACCTTACTCAGGACACAACTATATTAGGAAAACCACGATATAGCGATATTACTGAACAAAAAGTGACATTGCCTATCTTATTGCTATGGGACAATTTAAATACTGATGAGAAAAGATTCTTCAAGGATATATTCGGAAAAACATTGTCATTAGAAGAACAATGTTGGATTCAAAACATGTTGGAAAAGTATAAAATTGAAAAAAGTGTACTTGATTATGCAGAACGGTTGGGAGTTACAGCGATAGACCAAATAAAAGAACTTCCAGAAACGAAATTCAAAAAGTCATTAATAAAACTTTGTAAATTTATTATTTATCGACAAAATTAATTGAATAAATAATATGGATTCTTCGTCTATGTTAAATAGAGATAATAATCCGATCTCACATGAGATATCGGATAAAAAACTCATTGAACAGATAAAAAACGGCGACGAACAAGCATTCGTCACTATTATGAATCGGTACTACAATATGGTATTTTATGCATGTCTAAAAAGATTACATAACAAAGAGATTGCTAAAGAGGCAGTTCAGGAAGTTTTTTTGAAAGTATGGAAAAATATCAACAGCTGTTCAGAAGAAACTTTTTTTACGTCATGGTTGCTTACAATCACACAGAACCATTGTATTGACTTAATACGGAAAGATAAAAGTCGGAGAAACCACGAGCAGTCCATGGAAGAAATAGAGAATATAGATAGTTTTTTATCAAAACACGATGCGATTCAAAATAAACTTGAAACAGAATATATATATCACCTCATTGAACAACTTCCTGAACCACAACGTTTCGTGCTTAAAAAAAGATTAGAAGGCTGGAGCGTTCAAGAAATTGCAGAACATTTAAATTGCCCATTAGGCACCGTTTTAAGCCGTTTTTCATTGGGAAAAAGGAAAATTTACGAACTTATGAAAATATCAAATATAACATTGAAAGATTTGTAAAAGATGGATATACTTTAAAGAAGAACAAAGATATTATGATAATAAAGGATAGAATATGAAAAAGTTGAAAATAATTACTCCTTCAGTCAATCAATGCCCTCTGTTTGAGTCTGTATGTGAGCATATCGAAACCAATGGAGGCAACATATCAGAGGAAATAGCTACACATATAAAATCATGCCCCTCATGTAGAGAATATTATGAGTTTTGGCAGGAGTTTGAACTGTTCATTGAAGCCTCACCTAAGGAAACCGATGAAGACGTTATATCAGAATGGGAAAAACAAATTTCAATACAAAAAGTTCGACACCAAATACATCATAGGGCAAAACAGAAAAAAATAATAGTGTGGGGTCTTTTAACAGCAGTAGCAGGGATAGTGTTTTTAATCTTGGCATTATTCTACTTCATCCCTTCAACTCAGGCACCATCTGTTCAGGCAATCGAACAACCCTCAATAATAGAGAAACCAAGTTCTGATTATTCAGGGAACTCCATACCTTATAACACGACCCCTGAAAAAAGACTTCCCGACAAAGATATGTAATCTATAAATAAATTTGTAACCCCTTAAACATTTATACAAGTGGAATTGTAAAATGTCGGTCTTCGGGAGCACCTCTTACCATCTCTCTACCGTGAATAAGTGATTTTTCTGCAAAGCTTTTATCTGACAAACCTAATGTCTCAACTTCCATGTATTCTGGGCTAACAATTATCCTGCGAAATTCTATCGGATACTCACACAAAGCAGACGTGGTTATTTGAACTACATTTTTATTCTGGACGATATAATTCATGTGCATATGACCAGATAAAACGACACAGGTTTTGGGATGTTGATAAAGTATATCCAAGACCTCTTCTGCATTGGTCAAAATTCCGCTGTCTCGATATCCATCATATTTGCATCGATCTGGAATAGGAAATAGAGGACAATGAATAGATACAACGACAGGTTTATCCCTGCATGTTTTAAGTTCCTCTTTTAGCCATTCCGCATGTTCCTCAGCCAGAACCCACTGGATACCGCTATGGGTTTCCTTCATATTCTTAATTTGAGAAGGGTCCCGAATTGCGTGCACCGTCAAATCATCCCAAACCCAACTTACTTCTAACATACAAAAGTGAAGATTCTTATATGTGAATGAGTAGGTAAATCGAGAGGTTGGAAAATGTTTATCAAAATATTTTAAAACACGAGATCGTGATTGATGTGTTTTTAAATCATGATTTCCACCCAAAAGATAGAATGGAATATTGATTGTATCAAATATTTTACGTATTTCCTTTTCCAACGATTCATCTTCGCAAGAACATACATCACCAGTAACAATAATAAAATCGGGATGATATTGAACAACATCTTTAAGAAAACATCTCAGAATATCAAATGAAATAGATGTTAAAATACGATTATTCCAAATCCCGTCGGGGTCATAACCAAGATGAAAATCCGAACTGTGTATTAAATTCCATTTCTTCATATTGAAACTCAGTATAAAAATGTAAAATACATTCCTCAAAAAGTATGTTTAGTCATGGGGTCTTCTATTTAAGTATGCCATCACTGCACCCACAATACCAACGGCAAAATAAATCCATAGGGGTTGTTTCGTAAGAGCACTCATAGACTCTGGCAAAATCCCCATAAACACAGCAATGCCAAAACCAAATCCCAAAATCATTAGCAACAAAGCTATTATCGTCATATATTATTCCTTAATAATATATTTACATATAGAAAATCATAAACATTATAAAATACAATATTTGTTAGTTCAATTTACAAATTACTATAAAATTATTTATCTATAAAATTACTATTTCCTGAGGTAACCAGAGTGGGTAGAAACGATAAACGGATTAAAGAGTTAGAAGAACAGATACGTCAATTGACAGAACAGTTAGAATTCCTAATTCGGAATAAAGAAGAAACGACTGACGAGCCAGCAAATATAAATAACAACGAAACGCAGGTATCATCTGATTTTGATATTCGTTCTTCACCGTCTCCAGATAGAGCACATATTTTTCCTTCAATTCAACCACTCATCTCTGCGATAAAGACGGCATTAAAAATAAATTCACACCAAGATTTAGAGCAAAAAATAGGTTCTATTTGGGCAAGTCGCATTGGGGCTATATTAGTAATAACAGCTGTTGTATTAGGTGCACGAACAACATTTTATACCTCAGGAATCAATGAGTGGGAAAAAATCGGAATAGGATATTGTTTTTCTGTAATCCTTATTCTATGGGAAAGAATAAGCCGAAAAAAAAATATCTTCACAGATGTCATTTTAAGTTCTGGCTTAACTGGAATTTACTTTACCACCTACGCAGCTCTTTTCATTAATGAGACTAAGTTATTACCCATCTTTAATAACAACACCCTTCTTTTCTGGGTAGGATTGCCTGCCTTACTTTTATGCCTTGTTCCTATGATTATGATCGCTCATAAAAGAGAAAGCACTACTATAGCGGGAGTAGGTTTATTCCTCACCTATTATAGTGTGGCTCTTAGCTGTTATAACGAACCTAACATAACGACGCTCATCCATGCCCTTTTTACAAGTATTACCATTGCCATCATTACTTTTATTTTCTATCTTCTTCACAATTGGCTTTTACTTTCATGGTCAAGCGTTCTTGCTTCGTATGCCACTTATTTATACGTTTTTTTATATCTCAATCCTCACACCTATTTTCAGATTCCCGAAAAAATATATTTCTGGATATCTTTCATATTTTTAACCACGTGCTTCGTCCTATTTTCTATCACATGTATTCTTGATGCACGAAAACGGGGAGAATATCGTAAAGGAATCGCACCTCTTGTTGGTTGTAATTCTGCTATTTATTTTTGTCTAACTTTTTATGCAGTTCGAACGTATTACCTTCCTTATGAATATTTGTTTCGCTCAGGCTTTGCATTAATGCTACTTCTTTTTACAATACTCTCCCATCTTTTAGGCCCTCGCAATAATTACATATTTAAAATTTTTATTATTAAAACCATCATCATGAGCACACTTGCTATTCAAGCATATTTCTCAGGTGAAAAGCTTCTAATAGCTCTCAGTATTGAATGTCTTGCATTGGCATTAGCACATAAAAGAAGTGGGTATCTTGTTTATCGAGTTATGAATTTTTTCTTATTATGGGTCACTTTCTTCTGGGGCATTTTTTATTTAGGTTTACGTGGAGAAATTTTTCTGTTTGGGATGAATATCCCAACCAAATGGTTCGCTATTTATGGGACTGCTCTATTCCTTTTTGTTGTTTCATGGTTCTATGAGCATTTTGTCACCTCTAATCATGGGCATTCTGAAATCGACCTTTCATTGTCAGTTCGTTGGCAGTTTCCACCCCTGATGATGTCCATATTGCATGCCTGTATTGCTTCAATCCTCATATTATTAATAACCCTCGTAGACTTTATGGATGACCCACGATTGCCTCTTATCTTAACAACAGAATTGCTTTTCATCTTAGCATTAGGCATCATTACATCGACACCTGCTATTGATTTTAGTAGTGTATTATTACTTCTCTCAGCCCAAGTATGTTATTTACTTTACTATTTTACTCAACGTGACATCATTATAAACGTTCCCTATTTTCTCTCTACAAGCCTCCCTCTGGCTTTTATATCCTTTATCGGGGCTTACGCATGGGAACAGTATTTAGAACACATTCGGCACCATAAACAGGACCTAACTCACTTTATTCTTTCGTTGTTTCCCTATATAACAAGTGTATTCATTACCATCATTGTTATAAATGAAGTTCTATCTCCATTAAAGGTTATAACGATTACTTCGTTATTAGGACTTGCTATATATACCTTTGGAGGTGCGAGCCGACTGCCATCCTTTTCCATCTCAGGAATTATTTTTATCGTTATTGCCTCATTAAATTATATGTTATACTTATCAAAAATACCTCAAAATCAATACAATCTTCCCGTCCTTTCACTTTCAATCGCTCTATTTCTTATCGGGATCTTTGCAGAAAGGATTACCTACATAACACAAAAAAATGTATTTGGGACAGGTACGCCCAATATGCTTATACGGATATTGTTTTTACTCATAATAGCAAATACGGCTCTCTTTGCTGGCTACACATGTTTGCCAAAAAATATGATTATTTTTTATTGGCTAACTGTCTCTCTTTTTATCATCCTATTGGGGATTCTACTACACGAGCCACTGTACCGATGGACTGGTTTTTACATTCTTTTCATTACCTTAATGCGAACCTTCTTTGCTTTCCAATATATTTCTTCTGAAATATATCGTGTTTTAAGTTTTGCCGTTTCAGCGGTTGTACTTCTTCTAATAGGTTGGATATATTCTCGAAATCAAAGTTCTATATAATGGGCTTGTTATGATAAAAACACATAAAAAAAATAACGATTTATTAGAAAAAGGGGCACGAAAAATCTGCCATATTTTAAGTAATAATGGCTATATTGCTTATTTTGCTGGTGGTTGTGTTCGAGATTTAATCATGAAGAGAACTCCCATAGACTATGACATCGCAACCAATGCTGTTCCAGATAAGGTTGGCACATTATTCCCACATTCCATAACCTTATGGAAAAATTATGGGGTTGTCCGTGTCCTTCTTCCCGAAGGCGAATTTGAAGTGACAACCTTTCGTTCTGACGCTCCTTATTTTGATGGGAGACATCCTTCATCTGTCACATTTTCAACACCAGAAGAAGATGCTAAACGAAGAGATTTCACTATTAATGCCCTGTTTTACGACCCAATACACGAGAAAATTATTGATTACGTAGGAGGTCAAGAAGATATTAAGAAAAGAGTTATAAGGACGGTAGGTAACCCTTACCAACGTTTTTCTGAAGATTATCTTCGCTTACTTAGGGCAGTCCGATTTTCTGCTCGCTTTAACTTTGATATCGAAGAAGAAACATTACAAGCCATGAAAGCACTTCATGAAAATATAAAAAACGTATCTGCGGAACGGATTCGTGATGAAATAACAAAAATTCTAACGGAGGGAAATCCAAAATTAGCATTTGAAATTTTAAGTCAAACGGAATTACTACGGGAAATACTTCCTGAAATAGCAGATTTGCAAGGGGTTCAACAAGATAATGAGTTTCACCCCGAAGGGGATGTTTGGACACATACGCTTTTAGCCTTACAAGAATTAAAGCAACCACCAATTGAATTAGCGATGGCAGTGCTATTACACGACGTAGGCAAAAAAGAAACATTTACTGTTGCGGACCGTTTTCGTTTCCCAAAACACGAATCCGTAGGCGCACATATTACAAAAAACATATTAGAACGGTTACGATTTTCCAACATTGAGACAGAACATATCGTTTGGTTAGTAAAAAACCACATGACCTTACTTCAATATCCACAAATGAAAGAAAGTACTCGAAAAAAACTATTTAGAAATCCGATTTTTCCATTGTTATTAGAATTGGTTAAAACAGATATTAAAGCAAGCCATGGCGACATGTCCCCTCTTTTACAAATTGAAACAGACTATAAAGCCTTTTTAAAAGAGCTACCAAAACTAAAACCGTTACTATGTGGAAAAGATTTGATTGCTTTAGGTTATACCCCTGGACCTGTATTTAAAACGATTTTATCTGAAATTGAAAATGCTCAATTGGAAGGAACTTTAAAAACAAAAGAAGAAGCAGTTCAATACGTTCTAAAACATTGGCACAAATAACGTATCCCCTACACGATGGGAGTATTGGTTTAACATATCTTTTTAAAAACTCGTTTTCCAGATTCCTTCCATCTAATTTTGATAAAATTAATAGAAGTAAGGAATATATGCGATTATGAATGTAGCACAGATAATAGACCAACTCCAAAAAAACAAGCAATTTAAACAGAATCTAACCGCGTGGAACGTTATACCAGCAGAGCCTGCCCGTTATGCCAGTTTCCCTCCTGAATTAGATAAACGCTTGATACATGCCCTGTCAAAAAATGGTATTTATCAACTCTATACACATCAAGCAGAGGCTGTTGAATCTGCTTTTCGTGGAGAGAATTTATGCATTGTAACGCCAACAGCCTCTGGAAAAACTCTTTGTTATAATCTTCCCGTCCTGCAGGAAATCTTAAAAAATCCATCCTCACGTGCTCTTTATTTATTTCCTACCAAAGCATTGTCTCAGGACCAAGTCCACGAACTGAAAGACATAAGTGAAAAATTAGAAATAGGGATAAGAACATACACCTTTGATGGGGATACCCCTACCACAGCACGCCAAGCCATTCGTAGTGCTGGACAAATAGTTGTTACGAATCCCGATATGCTCCACACAGGCATTTTACCTCATCATACCATCTGGATTCATTTATTTGAAAACTTGAAATATGTTGTTATTGACGAAATCCATTACTATCGGGGTGTATTAGGTAGCCATTTAGCAAACATTCTGCGCCGATTAAAACGTATTGCATCATTTTACGGTTCCAACCCGCAATACATTTGCTGTAGTGCCACAATTGCCAACCCAAAAGAATTAGCAGAAAAACTAATTGAAGCACCTGTAACCCTTATTGACAAAAACGGGGCACCTCGTTCAGAAAAACATTTTTTATTTTATAACCCCCCCGTCATCGACCGCGATTTAGGTATCCGCAAATCCTCAACAAAAGAAGCAACTCGTATCGCTTCTGAACTTATCTCAAAAGACATTCAGACCATTATTTTTGCAAGAAGTCGTCTTCAGGTAGAAATTGTAACCACGTATTTAAAGGACATGGCACGACATAAAAATATTGCAGAGCATCGGGTATGTGGGTATCGTGGTGGATATTTACCAACAGAACGTCGAGCCATCGAGGAGGGACTTCGCAAAGGAGACATCCTATCCGTGGTCAGTACCAATGCTCTGGAATTAGGCATTGATATTGGCTCGTTGGACGCATGTATTATGGTAGGTTACTCTGGAAGTATATCCAGCACATGGCAACAGGCAGGTAGAGCGGGTAGAAGACAAGGAACGTCCTTGGTTATCTTAGTTGCTTCCAGCTCTCCATTAGACCAATTTATCGTAACCCATCCCGAATATTTCTTCAGCCAAACCGCAGAAAACGCAACTCTGGATCCCAATAACCTTTATATCCTTACAAGCCACTTAAAATGTGCAGCCTTTGAACTTCCCTTTATGGAAGGTGAAATATTTGGCTTGGATGAACATTCAACTCAGGCTATTTTAGAGTTCTTAGAAGAACAACACATTTTACATAAAGTCAAAAAGCAATGGCATTGGAGTGCAGAGTCATATCCAGCCCAAGACATTAGCCTTCGCACAGCAGCCCCTGGAAATGTTGTCATTCTTGACAGTCAGAATCAGGGAAGGGTTATAGGAGAGGTAGATTATTTCTCCGCACCATCCGAAGTTTTCGAGAATGCCATCTATATTCATCAAAGCGAAACCTACACCATTGAACATCTTGACTTAGAAGACCGCAAAGCATACGCACGAGCAGTAGAAACAGACTACTACACCGATGCAGAACTTAAGGTAGATTTGGGCATTTTGAATCCTTGTGAAGAAAGGGAAGAACCTCTTCATACCTGTATTTGGGGTGAACTCAAGGTAACATGGCTACCAACCATTTATAAAAAAATTAAATTTGGTACTCATGAAAATGTAGGCTGGGGGGAAATTCATCTTCCAGAACAAACCATGCATACCCTCGGGTACTGGATAGAATTATCCGACACACTTATTCAAGAAGCCCGTATACCAGAAGAACATTTAAGCGATGCCTTGGTTTCGCTCGTTAATACGCTTCGTCAGGTGGCTCCAGTACAGGTGTTGTGTGACCCTGCTGATATTCGTGCACATGCCATGCTAAAAGCACCCATCTCACAAAAGCCAACGCTCTTCCTTTATGAGAGGTATCCTGGCGGTGTTGGACTAAGCGAAAAATTATTTCATCACCACTACGAACTCATCAAAGCCAGCCTTTCACTTCTTGAAAGCTGTCCATGTAGAAATGGTTGTCCAAGTTGTGTAGGTCCAGCCATTGAGATAGGAAGCCTTGGAAAACAACATGCTTTACAGTTAGCCCAAGCCTTACGTCATGCCCAAGAGCAACGAAATGTAATCCCTTTTCAAAAACGGAGTTAAGACGTGGAGAAAAAGCCATTATCGATAGAACAACTCGCTGAAAAGTTAGGATTAAAAAAAGCATCTCTTTTATCACCACCTAATGTTCCCAAAAAAGAATCCAAACAAGATGATACCCCAAAAGATTCAATTCTGAGTGAAGAAACTGTTAAAAACCCGTCTTCCGCCCCATCATCAATAATTCAAAAATTACGTGAAAAATTGAATGAAACAGTCTCTATCACTTCTTCACCGATATCCCACGGAGTAAAGGGGAAGAGAGACACGGATTTCTCCAGTGGAACTATTATCGGGACAGAAGACAGCCAATGTTTATGGTTTTCTGAAATATATCCACACCCCTATACCTATGGTGAGGTTGTGCTTTCTGATGCCTTACATTTTTCAACCCATGAATTAAAAATTTCTTCTGCAGGTACAGAATCTTTAGATTTCGAGGTTGAAAAAGCCCTTTTTATAGATACCGAAACAACCTCATGCTTTGGAGGTACGGGAACTGTTGCCTTTTTAGTCGGAATTGGATATTTCAAAGATAACGATTTTTATTTAGAACAGTTTTTTATGAGAGATTATGATGACGAACCCGCCCTTCTCTTAGCATTGGATGAACGGATTAAGAATGCCTCGCTTTTTATAGGTTATAATAGTAAATGTTTCGACCTACCTCTGATTCGAAACCGCTATCGTATGAACCGCCTTCCTTTCCATGGCGAACATCTTTTTCATTTCGACCTTATGCATGTAGCACGTCGTTTTTGGAATCGAAGACTTCGTGATTGTTCTCTAAATACAGTTGAAAAAAATATCTTAAAAATTAGAAGATATGGCGATATCCCAGGCGCTGTAATTCCACGTCTCTGGTTAAATTTTATAGAGACAGGAAGAACCCACTACATTCCTCAAATATTAGAGCATAATCGAAGAGACATTCTTTCCCTGGCAGGCCTTATGGCTTGGCTGGCACAACGTGTCCAAATTCCAAAAGGACAAGGATTCGAAGAGTTCTTAGACCGGTGTGCCTTAATTCGTTTGCAGATGAAATGTAATCAACACCTTCAAGCAGTAGAAATAGCAGAAGACTTACTCCAACAGACAGACTACCCTCCCATTCGTTCTGAATGTTGGAAAGCCCTTTCTGATATTTATCGAAAAATAGAAAAACCAGAAGAACGGCTACACATCCTTCTTCAATGGGCAAAAGAAGATAAAGAGGTAATTTATCCACGAATTGAATTAGCTAAAATCTATGAACATCAGCAAAAAGATATTGAACAGGCACTATATTGGACCAACCAAGCTTTAGCTATCGAACCTACCAACATTGAACTTTCAAAACGAAAAAAAAGATTAGAGAAAAAAATGGAAACCATTAAAAATCGTGAATCGTCAGATTGGTTCTAATACGTTTACCCTATTCTCACCACGTCTCCTCATCTTCTTTTTTCAATGGACAATCCAAACACTCAGGATGGGTTGCACAACCGTTTTTATACCATTGAATCAAAGCTTGCTGTTCATAAAACATTAATCTTTTATGTGGAAATAGAAATTCGGTATGGGTTTTCATCCTCCTTAAAATCCAATGGGTATTTTCTCCTGGCAGTAAATAAAAGAAATTCCACAATTGTCCTTCTCGCATGCCCCATAAACCTTCTTGTATACAAAAAATACAGAAAGGAATTACAATATTGCCTAATAAGGAATATATCCGTTCTTTCCCGAGAAGTTTTTTCGGGTACTGTTCCCTTTTCATCTCCCATGTTGTGTAATATGACCAATAAAAATGATAAACAGACAAGAAAGATTCCCATAGAGACCATGGTTGGTCTAATCGTATACTTTTCTCAGCTATAGAAAGAAAGGTATCTGTAAGAGAATCCATTAGTTTGCACAAAATACCCGTTAACCACGCTAACTTAATAGGGGGTAACGCCGATGGATAGACAGAAGACACACAGGATGAGGTGCTTTCTAATTCTACATCATGCTTTATTACAGAACCTAAATATTCAATAAGGGTTTGTTCCAAAAGTAATGCGTATGGATTTTTTAATTGAATCCCTTTTTGCAAATACCCTGTCTGAGCCAAAAATACAGCCTCGGGAATTCGAGGGTCTTCTTGAACCCACTTTTTTATCATAGAATATGGGAACCGTCGACCCAACTCCATATACATCGGTCCATACTTAGAACCTGCTCCTAAACCGTATAACATAAATTCATATAGGACCTGATCTAAAGAAACATTTTTAAATCGTGAACGTATCTGTTCTATCCGTTGCATCACTCGTTGCTGGGCTAACATTTTAACTACAGATTGGTAATCAAAAGATATCTGCGAAACACATGGAGGTATACTCATGTTATTGCTTTTTTTAAAACTCTTCCCTGCTGTAAGGGGTAGAGTTTTCACCGTTTCTCGGCTCAACAATAACGTGGGTATGGTATTACCAAGAGAATTTACAGCCCCTGTAAATCCAATATCTACAGTTTCAACGATATGCAATAAAACACGATTATACCGTGCATCTAAGTGATGTCCATGGTGATACCATTCCTTTCCATCACGATGTATTTCTATATCCCCACGAAAAGGAACTCCATTAATTTCAATCAATGCATCCTTAAAATCAGGTCCACTATATGGATTTTTATACCCCTGTGTTAAAATATTTATTCTCTGTCCTTCAAGAGTTACCCATTGTTTTTTTATATTTAATGTCTCAAGCCAAAGGTTTTGGAGTTCATATTCTGAAGATGTTTCGTGAAGGATATCGTGAATAGGTTCGAACCCCTTCGTTCTTCTTACATAACTAAAATCCTGTTCCACTGCCCTTGTCGCCATTCCACTCTCTCGCATTGTATTTGTTTAGGGGTTATTTCATACAGCAAATAATGATGAACCTGACTTTCTTCCGATAAACGTTGTTCTAATCGTGCACCACCACCTGCTGTTATTGTATATCTTACTCCATCTATGTTCCTTGAAACAAACCCATGTACATGCCCCATAAAAACCTCTGTGACATGATACTCTTTCATAAGAGCATAAAACGTTTTCGTTCTCCAACGTACCCCTCTACCTTCTTCTGTTTTTACAAAACTTGGCAGGTCTTCAGGTGGCTTATGCATAATGACAAAACGATAACTTACCCCTTGTTTCTGTAATGAATCTTTAAGAAATGTAAGTTGTGCATTGGTAAACGACCAAAATGAGTTATTATTTATCCCAACAAACCGTGCAGGACCAAAATCAAATGTAAAGGTATCCACCCCATATATCTTTAAAAAAGCAGTATACTTTCGGTCTGGACCTTCTTCATGATTGCCTGGCACAGGAATAACAGGGATAGGTTGAGCCAATTCTGCCATGCGTAAATGATGTGCCAAATATTCCTCTACCCTTCCTCTACGCACGATATCTCCTGTCATTAGAATAAAAGCAGGTTTGTCCTTTACTACGGAAAGAATGATATCCCGTGCTACTCTATAATCACCACGTGTATCACCAAATACAACAAATCGAAACCGTTTCCCTTGTGCTACTGATAAATTTTGCAATCGTTTTATCACATTTGGAATATTATGTCGGGACACATAGGGTTCTAATTTCTTCAAATCAACATCTGTCAAGGGTTCCTTTTTTCTACTCCACGGGAACCCCCTTCTAAAGAAATCTGTCCATCTTGACCATCTGTCCACGTAGATATTGCCTTTGTCGGATGTTACCTATCAATCTTCAAAGACAGCGCCTGTATCTGCACTGGTAACAAATTTTTGATACCGTTTTAACCAACCTGTAAGTTTGCGGTCTGGAGGAGGGGGTAAGCTTGCTTTTCGCCGTTGCAACTCCACATCATCTACCAATAAGGTTAACCTTCGAGCTGGAATATCAATTTCAATCATATCCCCGTCCTTCACCAGGGCTATCGGTCCTCCTGCTGCTGCCTCAGGGCTCACATGCCCAATACAGGCACCTCGAGTCCCTCCTGAAAATCTACCGTCGGTAATTAAACTTACCGAAGTTCCCAACCCTTTGCCCATAATCGCAGACGTAGGGGCTAACATTTCACGCATTCCTGGACCACCTTTAGGCCCTTCGTATCGTATCACAACAACATCCCCAGGTTTTACCTTATCCCCTAAAATACCCATCATTGCCTCTTCTTCACTCTCAAACACAACTGCTGGACCTTTATGCCGAAGGATAGATGGGTCTACTCCAGCCTCTTTTACAACAGCACCTCGGGGTGCAAGATTTCCAAATAAAATTGCCAACCCACCCGTATTGCTATATGCGTTTTCTAACGTGCGTATTACTTCTGTATCTTTTGAATGGCACCCCTGAATATTTTCTCCTATCGTCTTTAACGTCACTGTTTTACAGTTCAGATGAAGCGTTCCCTCCTTCCTTGATAATTCGCCTAAAATAGCAGAAATTCCACCTGCTCTATCTACATCTTCCATGTGATACTTCGAAGATGGCGATACTTTACAGAGATTGGGAACCCGTGCTGACACCTCATTCAAACGCTCTAAGGGATATTGAACCCCTGCTTCATGAGCCACAGCTAAGGTATGTAAAACGGTATTGGTTGACCCACCCATAGCCATATCCAATGCAAATGCATTATCTATAGACTCAGGAGTAATAATATCCCTGGGCTTCAGATCTGCCTCTATAAGTTTTAAAATTTGAGCCCCGGCTTTCCGGACCAATTCTCTCCGTTCCGGAGTATCGGCAAGAACTGTTCCATTTCCTGGTAGTGCAATACCAATCGCCTCACACAAACAATTCATAGAGTTCGCTGTGAACATTCCTGAACATGAACCACATCCTGGACAGGCAGAACGTTCTAACACCTCTAACTCTTCATCTGTTAATTTCCCTTGCTTATATGTGCCTACCCCTTCAAACACACTTATAAGGTCTACTACTCGTCCATCCTTTAACCGACCCGCTCTCATTGGACCACCAGAGACAAAAATAGTTGGAATATTACACCGCACAGCCCCCATAAGCATTCCAGGTACAATCTTGTCGCAATTCGGAATACATACCAAACCATCAAATGGGTGTGCCTTGACCATCGTCTCCAACGAATCCGCAATTAATTCGCGGGAAGGAAGACTGTACTTCATACCTGCATGTCCCATGGCTATTCCATCATCGACACCTATCATATTAAATTCAAACGGAATGCCTCCAGCCTGTTCTATCGCCTCTTTCACAAGTCGACCAAGTTCATTCAGATGAACATGTCCAGGAATAATTTCCACAAAGCTGTTACAAACACCAATAAAAGGCTTATTAAAATCAGATGGAGATTTAATTTTACCTGTTGCCCATAACAAGGAACGGTGAGGTGCTCTTTCAAATCCCTTCTTAAAAATATCACTACGCATAACTATTTTCCTTATTTTTAATTACTCTTTGACTTTACAATGTTCAAATTTTATCATATACAGGAACCCCAAATAAATTGTCGCTTCTATCTCTATTAAATAGAGGCTACAGATATACACCTAAAACCTCTGATTAAATTTTTGAAATACATTCCTCTGTTCTAACTATAAATAGCAAATAGAAACTTAAATTAAGTAAATACAAAAAAAAGAACTTAAGTATAATAATGTCAGATTAAAAAGATTCAACAAACATGATATTATAAATGCATATCAAATAAAAGGTAAATATGTATTGGTGCTAAAAAATATTAAACCTTCTCATATCTTAATTATCTGTGGACTTATCCTTTCGTTGTCTCTTTCTTTCTATCTATACGTTTATTCATCTTTTTCAAAGGCAACAGGATATAAATATTTCGTTCAGGATAATACCGTCGGCTATGTAATTACTCAACCTTCTCATATTCAGGCTTATATTCGAAAATTGGCTCCTTCAGCTACTCGATGGATAAAACAAGTTCCAAGATTCACATCCCTCCAACCTGGACCGATACGACTGGACTGGTTCCATAACCTACCTCGAGAAGCCTCTTTAGTATTCCATTACATCCCGTCCATGGGCTTTGAAACGCGCTTTATTATTCGAGAAAAACGAAATAGTTCCGCCTTCATTGAAGAACTTCATGCCTCTCATTTCGTAAAAGAGCTACGATTTATCCAATGGAAAAGCCATCAGTTTGCTAATATCCAAAGAGACATATGGCTCAACGAAGGCTTTATCTATGGGAAACCGCCATATGCTCAGGATGTATCAATACAAACCTATACTTTGCCTTTACAAAACAATCATCTTGTCGAGATTTTTTGGTTAAACACAGACCAGAACTTATCTATTCTATTAGACCAGATATATCAGTCCTTCCCATCTCTACTCCGAAACTACTTGATAGATTGGCAAACAGCCATCGAAAACATATATTGGTTTCACAGCACCTTAGATTTAAAAGAGGACAATTTATGTCAAGGTGTACTAAATATTCAGGCAACCAATCCCATAAAAATCGATGAAATTCGACAAGGAGTTCAGTCCTTTAATGAATGGCTTCAATCCCAACTCCCGTCGTCAATGAAGTTTGAACTTACAGAGGAAAATAATTTTGAAACTTTAACATGGAATATCCGTTTCTATGATTTCGAACCCCAATTAAAACGAGCATTAGGGAACTTCTCCAATGAATAGAATATTCCAAGTTGGATTAAAACAAATTTCTTATGTAAAATGTATCATCAAAATAGACAATGAAATAAAAAAATAAGGAACAAAACAATGTCACCAAACATTAAGAAGGGTTGTTTAATTTCTTTTCTTCTCTTTCTCGTAGTTGCTATTGTGGTAATCCTTATTGTAACATGGCACGTTAGTAAAAGTTATGGACTTACTAAAGCACCGTATATCCCTATTCCAACTAAAATACCACCCAATGCAAACTGTCAAATTGTTTTGCGAACTGACCCTGCCCTGCCTATTTTGGAAAGAGTTCTCCCTTGGGAACAACTAAAGAGTCAAACACCTATTCCTGCTCCTCAAACAACCATACCCATGGCTTTACCTTATGAATTGGGTTTCTGGGCTGTTACAGAATTCGCCCGAAGTCACGTTTCCTTTTCGTTAATTATTAATGAAAAACGTTTAGGTCCAATTGCTTATGAGATACTTCAAACTGAGCGACCCTGGGAAAACATCAAACAAATCATCTGGGATAAAGAAGGCTTAACATTCCCACAAAGAGGCTTACTTTCCATCACAGGAGCCCTAAAAATTCCAGAAGGTGTTGAGGAACAAGTTATTAAAGACTGGGGAACTCAACAAAAAGGAATATCTGCACGTCTTTCTTCGGAATCAAAGCATTTATTAGAGGCATACCTCGACCTTAAGAATGGAGAGATATTAGTATGGACTGCAAGTATCCTCAATGCTCAAGGCGTTGCTTGGGAAGAAGAGCTAAGAAACAATAAATTTGCAGGCATGGCATATGAAATCGCCAAGAAATTAGAACAATTACATATCCAGGCAGACCCATCAACCAAACCCGACGAACTCATCTTGAAAGCAGTGTTACAAGCCCGTCCTGATGCACAAGGTGCCCTCGAATTCTTCATTAAAGGGATGGGCTTACCAATGGCTCAGGATTATTTAAAAACTCAATTTGGAATCCTTCTCGAAGGAAATTTTGCTTGGGATAGTAATCAAAGTGCTCTCGTTGGAGATTTTGTACTGAAAAATTACGAAGGCTTTCTAAAAACAAAATTAGCCACTCTCATTAAATAGATACCAATTTCAATCATCAATCCAAAGGTTTACGCCATTCCAATGCTTGTCGTAAGGTGTATTCATCTGTGAGTTCCAACCCTGCTCCCATAGGTACACCATGGGCAATACGGCTGACTTTTATCCCTAATGGCTTTAATTGATGTGCAATATATAAAGCGGTTGCTTCCCCTTCACTTGTTGCACCCGTAGCAATAATCACCTCACGAACACCTCCTGATTTTACACGATGGAACAATCGCGATAAGCCTAACTCTTCCGGACCAATTCCATCCAACGGACTTACTAATCCATTTAACACATAATATTTCCCCCGATAACCCCCTGAACGTTCAATTGCAACAACTCCAGATGGTTTTTCGACAACACAAAGTAATTGTCCATCTCTATCTGTGGATAAACAAATAGAACATGGGTCGGTCTCACTAAAATCCTGGCATTCTGAACACCGTTTTATCTTGCTACGGACATCCGAAACGACCCTTACAAATTCAGACACATCTTCTTCACCAGAAGACAGAATATATAAAGCATAACGCTCTGCTGTTTTTTTACCTACCCCAGGTAATCGGCGGAATGTATTCACTAAGTCTTCAAAAAGTTTATTATGGAGTAACATGAACTATAACTTTGAAATATGTTAACTACAACATAAGCCTATTTAATCTTGTTGTATCTCGGAGAAAAGTTTCTTCCGAATCTCAAACCATTCCTGATACTTTTCTTCACGGGTAATAATGTCAACTCGGTCAAGGAACATTAGCCCCTGTAGATGGTCATACTCATGCTGGATAATCCGAGCTAAAAAATCCTCCGCTTCAAACTCTAATTTTTTCCCTCGAGGGCTATATGCTTTGACTTTAATACGGGATGCTCGAGGAACTACAGCATATATCTTCGGAAGACTAAGGCAACCTTCTTCACTTTCAATCCGTTCCCCTTGAATAATAAGAGACGGATTAATTAGACACATAGGCTTACTTTCGGGCTCATGAACAACAATAATCTGTTTCGAAATACCTACCTGTGGACCCGCAAGCCCAACTCCTTCATACGCCACCATTGTCTCAAACATGTCTTGGGCTAAGTCCATAACTTCTGAGTTAATACGGTCAAATGGTTCCGCAACAGATGTTAAAGGCTCATCAGGGTATAAAACTAAATCTAAAATCGACATCTTCGCTCACCTCTTCATTAATTTATTAAACCATTGTTCAATTGACTATATATCTCTATCAAAAAATTCCATATATTATACCAAAATTAAACTCTAAATTCAATAACCTTAAATTTTTTTTGTTTATTTCGTTTTTTAAGAATTTTTATTCTTTTTTTATTGAATTTTCACTCACCTTTTAATTTCTTTAATAACGATTCAACAGCCTTCCAAGTTTCACCTTTCTTTTGGAGTTCTTGTTCAACCCGTTCACATGAATGAAGTACCGTTGTATGGTCTTTGCCACCAAATAACTCGCCAATATAACTTAAAGACATACTTGGAATGAGCAATCTACATAAATACATCCCAACTTGCCTCGGTAATACATACTGTTTCTTACGACACCTTCCTTTTAAATCTACTAATCGCACATCAAACGTCTCTGCCACCGCACGAAGAACCGATTCTGGTGTTATACACTGTGTTCTGGTACGGTCTTCTATATCACGAACAACTTGTTCTGCTTGTTCTAAAGTAATTCGATCCTTTCCCCGTAATTTCATCAAAGCAATCACACCCGTTAACGCACCTTCCAATTGACGAACATTAGAGGTCACCGACCGTGCAATATATTCCAATATTTCGTCCTCTAATTCATACCCCTTCTGAATTAGTTTACTCCTCAAAATTGCAACACGGGTCTCAAAATCTGGAGGCTGAATATCCGTAACTAATCCCCACTCAAACCGTGAAACCAATCGACTTTCTACACCTCGAATTTCTTTAGGACTACGGTCTGATGAAAGTACAATCTGCTTATGCTGGTCAAACAATTCATTAAATGTATGGAAAAACTCTACCTGCGTCGCCTCCTTCTCCGCTATGAAATGAATATCATCAATAAGCAATACATCCACTTTCCGATATTTCCCCCGAAACTTAGACTGGCTTCCCTCAGTAATACTCATAATTAATTCGTTTGTAAATTCTTCCGAAGTAACATACATCACTTTCTTTGAGGCGTCCTTCCGTAACAACTGATGTCCAATTCCTTGCATTAAATGTGTTTTACCTAATCCCGTCATTCCATAAATAAAAAGTGGGTTGTAATTTTTCCCTGGACTCTCTGAAACCGCCTTCGCTGCTGCATAAGCAAACTCATTTCCATGTCCCACTACAAAATTTTCGAAGGTATATCTCGGATTCAAACGGACAGTGTTATGAGATACATTATCTCTCTTTTCTACTCTCTTCTCTTGAATATCCAAATCCAGCGTCATTCCATCTCTCGGAGGCTGTTTCCTTCTCTCCTCTGGCCGAACCAAAAAATCAATAGTGATATCTCTTTGTAAAACTTGCCGTGCAACTACACCTAATACCTCTCCATAACGTTCTCGAAACCATGAAAGGAAAAACTCATTGGGCACCGTAAGAACCAGCCGATTCCCATCAAAGCTCTTAAATGTAACGAAAGAAAACCAGTGCTCACAAACATGAGGTTCCAAAACCTTCTCTAAACAACTTAACATCTGCGTCCACAACGTCTCTTCCGTTTGAAAAGCCATATAATTTCCTCCTTAAACTCAATCTTCAATTTATAATTACTTTAATTTATACTCAGAAAAAATCCGTCTCCTCCTGCTTCACCTGTGACCATAGCCGTTCCAAATATTCAAGTCTTTCCTCCGGCACCTCCGGAACATCCGTAGCCAACAATTGCACTTTTTCCCAGCGACGCCGAAACGTTTCATAAGAAATATAAAGACATTCTAAAGGGTCTATTCCCAAAAATTGGGCAAGATGCAAAGACACTAAATACAAATCTCCTACCTCCTTCTTCACCCGCTCTATATCCCGCCGAGAAATCTCTTTTTCTATCTCCTTTACCTCCTCACGAATCTTCTCTAATATCCCTCCTACCTCAAGCCACTCAAATCCAAACTTACTTGCCTGGCTCTGTATATTCAATGCATTACACAAAAGAGAAACACACTCCTCACTATTTTCAAATTTTTTATATGAAGTCATCTAAAAGTACCTTTCTTCCCGATTCTAAAATCGTTACTCTGTCTTTTGCTTTACCCATCATTGAAAGTTCCCCAAAACCCAAAACGTTCAATTAAAAATCAACATATTTAATACCTCAAATATACCATGTCAAATTCCAAAATTCAAGACTCCCTTTTTTTTAACCATAAATATTTGCTTAACAATAACTTACGAAATCCACTCCCAAACAACTCAAAAAAGAGACTATATTGCAAAATACAGATAATTATCGATATATATAATAAATAACAAATATATAACATTACAAACAAATAAGTATAATTAAATAAATATGTCGCTTTGTATCTGTTAACGACTGTTTATGTTATATACACCTAACACATAACCTGTAACTATAAATACATATGTGTATACATATAGAAAAAAATTTTGTGCCACGAACAATATGAATAAGACAGAGATATAATACTGAAAACATATAGCTACATGTAATCACTGATATCTTACATTTACTTCCAATCTACAAATTTACTGTTTTTTTGTCTTATTCTTGTAAAGCAGAAGCATGACATATTGATGAAAATCCATAACGTTCCCTTATCTTATCAATACTCCTTAATCGTCTTTTTTCCTTTATCTCATCAGAAGAATAAAAAAGTTCCAATTGTTCATTTATAGGTCGTAATTCAGATAACATGACTCCGACCAATCGCACCCTGTATTTCCGCGTCTGTGCCTTAGTTAATAATACAAATAATGCAGATAGAAACTTTGCATCGGAAAAGGTAGGTTCAAAGAAGGAATAAGAAAACGTTGGTGTAATAAAATCGGCATAACGCACTTTCAAAGTCAACCTTCGTGCTTCCATGCCTTTTTGCCTCAGCTCGTAGGTGCATGCTTCTAACAATCGCACAACACGGGGCGTTATCTCTCTCCAGTAAATCAAATCATTTTCAAACGTAATCTCTCTTGAAATAACCCTCGGCATGTCAAAACGAGGAGACCATTCCACATCCCTCCCACGTGCCCATTGAAATAAATGATATGCATAAGGCTTTCCAAAAATCTGTTCTAACTGTACCAAAGAAAATTTTTGAAGCTGACCTACGGTATAAACTCCCAAGGAATGAAATATTTTCTCCGCATTAGAACCTATCCCTGGAATACTTCTTATAGGCAACGGAGAAAGAAATTCCAACTCCTTTCCCGATGTCACAGAACAATATCCATTCGGTTTCTTCTGTTTAACTGCAATTTTTGAAACAATATATGTCGAGGCAATCCCCACGGTACATGGTAAACCTAATTTCTCATGAATCTCCTTTTTTAATCCCAGTGCCAATCTCTCTTCTGAACCGAATAATCCAACACAACCCGTAATATCTAAAAAAGACTCATCTATGGATGCTACTTCTACAGAAGGTGAAAACTGATGCAATAATGAAACTACCTTCTCCGAAACATACACATACTTTTCGTAAACCCCAGCAATTAAAATAATATTTGGACATCGTCTCCGAACTTCACCAATCGACATTCCCGCAGTAACTCCATAATACCGTGCTTCATAAGAAGCGGAAGATACCACACCACGTGGACTATCTACCTTTGTAACTACAGCCACAGGCTTGCCTTGATATTCCGGATGCTCTACCAGTTCCACTGACACGAAAAAGGAATCCATATCCACATGAAGAATTCTCGTTCCCATAAAGCATCTCCTTATATAGTGAAAATATTTTCACTATATAATTATAGCCTCTTCCTCTTCCCTACTGTCAACCCAAAATTATCTCACAAAAAATTAAAATAGGATTAGGCTATCGCCTCATTGTGATGTATGGTATTTGTTTATAAATAGAGTCATCAGAGTTAGGTGGTAAAACGGAATACACATTACCTCTATAAATCATTAATACAGGCACTACTGTATATGTTAAATAATATCGCCAGCGTTTCTACTAATGAAACAAAATAAGTACAATACGTGGAAAAATTCTCTGGAGAATATGATTTTAATTTGGTTTTTAAGTAAGACGATATTTCTTAAAAAAATTTTCCCCTTTGCAAGGTTGAAAATGACCCCTCCGTTGCGATATTCTTTTCGCTACTTTACAAAAATAATTTGTTAGAAAATTGAAACAAACATCAGGAAAGAGTTTAATTCTATGCCGACTATTAAATATTATTGTCCTAATTGTGGAAAAAAATTTGTAGAGTGGGGGGCTCAAAAATTCAATTTTAAATGTCCTCATTGCCGTGATGTTCAACTTGAACGAATTGGGATCAGTAGTGACCAAATTATTTCCACTCCAAAAACACGTAGAAAGCCACGAATAAGTGAAGATGATGTAGATATCGAATTTCCGGAAGGTTATGGGCAGGAAGATGAATTAGACGATTTTGGTGGTGTTCCTGATGTCCCGATTCTTGAGGAAGAAGAACTACCTCTTGATGAAGAAATGCCACCGGATGAAACCCTTGCCGATACAGAACTCGGTGAAGATGCCTTACCTCCAGATGAAGAACTGGACATCGAGGAAGAATAACTTAACTATTCCGTTAAAACAACCTCCAAATTTCAAAGAATATTTTAAGGGCTATTCTTTTAGGTGCAATTCTGGATGAAGGTATAATGTTTGAGCAGGGTCTAAACGAACAGATTTCTGCCGTTTTACCCATCCAACAATAAGTACAGATAGCCATTCCGCTCCATACTTAAAACCAAATCGTTCCCATACAATTACGACCCCATGCCAGAAAAGAAGTACAAGCAAAATGAAGGGAATAATATACAATGGATGTTTTGGAAATTCTGAAGGTGAACCTATAACCCACAAATAAACACGCCCTAAACTCACTGCCACAGGTCCTTCCAATAAAAATATTGTTAACGCAACCATACTGATACGACGAATCGCCGTTGTATGTTTCATCCACCACATCCTTCTCTCTGAATCTGTGTATTCCATAACACCTATTAAAAATGCTGAAACAATGAGCATCAAACCGACATCCAGAAAGTGGATTTTAATTGGCAACGGTGATTGTGCAAATTCAATTGGTTTCAAACCGTATTGAATCATAAGCCATACCGCTAACGAAACAAAGGCAACACCTAAACCATATCCATAACCACGTATTTTATCTAATGACACCTGTTCTGATAAGGCTATACCAAATACCGCCCCCAAATAGCCATACGCCATATTGGGTAAAGGAGCTAACAAAAACTTAAGTAGCCACGCAAGACCCCATTTCTCTTCTTGAATGGCTTGGTAAAATACTCCATCCAACCCCTTATGAATAGATGGCGAAATAAACAGCAATGTCAACGCTATTCCTGTAAGAATACGAAATGTGTAACGACGGTCAAAGAGCTCTCCTGAACGCCATAAAGCGTACAAGGTAATATGAAGGAAAAACAAACTGATACCGATATTCCCTAACGCATCTGTGTAAAACAAAATGTCAAATGAAAAATCAGGGAAAGAACCTTTTTGAATAAACCCAGTTATCAATGTTTCATAAAAACGGCCATTAAATGGCATACGATGGTGAAAGAACATCATATTCATAAAAGAAAAACAGATTAATAAAAATGAATTAACTAACCCTCCTAAAAGCAGTCTATTTAATTCCGGAGTAATTTTGGTCACTCCTTTATACTTAAGCAAGCTCCGATGCATAGTATACGCATGAGCGGTTCCAGATAATAAAACAAAAATAGGTGCCCACGTCGCCAAAATAATCAACGGAGCAAAAATAATAAAAATCCATGGATTGGCTTTCTCAATAGACTGCGGATTATTTTGATAAACCACTGCATTAAAAGCATGCAACCAAAGAATGTACCCAATAAAAAACCCTCTGAGGCAATCTACGTATAGTAATCTCTTCTTCACTTCTTTTATTCCTTTCTCTTCCTGGTTTACTTACTTTCAAAAAAACCATATATAACTACAACTTATTTCCTATTTCATAACAAAAATTTATAAAAAATCTTGGCTATTTTAATATTAAGAATCTGTGTCATTTTCCTCTTAATCTTTTAAACCTTAGGTTCTCTTGTGTTGTTCATGTCTAAAAAATACTCACCGATATTAAACAAATTTTTGTGGATAAACAAAACCTCTCCCCTATGTCTATCTCAATTTGAGTTATACTACCCCCATGACTGTTTCTTCCGTTTTTTTACTACAAAGATACCCTCATTAGATAATAGTTATAAAATTTAAGAAGAACCTTTAATGACAACAAATCCAACAACAATTTAAAAACTTAATAAAGTAATAAATAAGAACCCTTCCTCCTTGTCGGATTACAATAGAAACTCAAAAACCAAAATTAAAAGAATTCATTAACCGCTGCAAAAACAATCAGAAAAAGTCCTACAAACCACATAAAAACCGTCGTAGGTGTTATTATCAAGTAATCATCCAAATCATCATTTGTCTGTTTAAATAAATTTTTTAACTCCTCCATATATATCTCCTTTCATTCAGAATTCATTATTTCATACTTTATTAATACCTAAAATTAGCTTTCAGTTCAATTGTTTTAATAACCACATTTCACAAATCCTTGACTGTTGCCTCCAATTCTTCCGTAAATCTTCAGGGGGTAGACTCCATCGTATTGTAATTTCCCTATCTGAAACACACTCTTTCGGGACAACATACTCCTTCAATTCTCCCAATTCTTTCATACCTTCCCCCGAATCAGAAATTTTCTTTCCGTCAATCACAATCTGGGGTTTTCCATATCCTGAAATACGTAATACATACTCCCCATTCGGTTCTAACCCTTGATACAACACTTCCCCTTTATCTAACGAACTTAACCATGAGGTGCGTTTTCGGCTCTTACCATTATCAAACCACCATAAGGTAGGTTCAGGCCATGCTTCTTCCGCAGGATTTGTATATGGGGCTTCACAACGTCTCACATGAGGCGATTTTGCAGTATTTCCAATATCATCATAAAAAGAACCATACCCTGGTTCTTCCCATGTTCCGAGCTCCTTTAATCGGGTTATTTTTTCATTCTCATTACTTAATTTCTGTATTTCACTAAGCCTATCCTCTAACCACCACCGATTATTCAACGGTATATCTATATAGTCAAGCGAGGCTCCACGTTCGCCACCACTCGCACCATATTTCTCGACACTGGATTGAAGCCCGATACTATGGAATAATTGGTCATACAACATTATCACCTTATCTTTTAAATCCTGTGCGATCGATTCTGTAACACCCCTATTCAGGATCGCTAATACCTCTTGAATAGTATGTTCTGAGCCTAACTTATTGGAATTGCATAACACTTGATTTGCTTTGTGCTCCAATTCCTGTTCATAAATAAGTTTCCTTCGAATATATGCATCGTAATAAGCACGAACCAAACACATTTGCCATCGCCAATTTTCTTTAAGTTGAGGTGATTGCTGTTCCAATTCCTGCCATAATTTTAACGTCCCCTCAATGCCACCATTATCAACAACACTACCTCGCCAGTTCCTCTCCAGGGCTAAAATTCCATCTGCCGAAGCAACTGCCACATCTGTTGCAAAAAACACATTTGCATACTCAATGAGAATATCACGAACGTTTTGCTCTGGATCCCAGCTTAATACACTCCAAATTATTTTATTTACATCATCATGAATTCCATCTGAATAAGAAATAAACCCATCACAATAAGGTTGAAACCAGTTGTGAATGTATGCATATTGGACAGGCCGAGGATTAATGGCTTCTCTACCCAGGACAGAAGCAAAAGCGATATCCCACCAAGGTACTGGGTATTGACATAACTTATTATGTGTAATATCAGGATACATTCTGAGTTTATACTCTGCTGGCAAATTCTGTCGCAAATATGCTATTGGTGGACTGGAGGGACCTTCACAAAGACCACCAAGCCATTTCGGTTTCTCATCTTTCAGATAGTTAAAAACATACCTCGCTTGCTCAAGAGAAAAGCCTTGAAGGGATAACCATATCTTTGCCTCCGGGTGCAATGGCATAAGCCGTTTCGATAACTCCTCCAAAAAGGGTAGAACTAATTCAGGTGGATTATCCCCAGGGTCACCACCAGGGAAGAACACACCTGTTAATACAGGACAATCCCGATATAACGCTTCATGCTTACTAATTAAATCTGCCTTTTTGGTCTCATCCCTTAAATCAAAGTCTGCAGGTGTCCATACCCAATAATCCAAACCATATTTTTTACATATTTGACTTAAACCTTTATTTATCTCATCACGAGAAAGCCGAAAATGTGGAGATGGTCGGTTATCTTGAAACGGTATATTTTCAATACTATTAACTCCAAAAAACGTTAATTCTCGAATATATTTTTCATATTGGGCTAAATCCCAAGCATCATATGAATTCGCCTGTGCTCGATATCCTAATTGATGTCCCCGAATCGGAGAAATTGGAGAGGTCACAATTTGTATTGGTACTGATATACTCAAAAAACCCTGTGAATATCTTAATATACGAAGCAATTTTCCTACACCATAGAGTAATCCTCTATTATCATTACCTATAATCCAAACATTTTGTGGTTGTTTAGAACTTTCTTTCGTAAAAATAGCAAATCCTTCCGACCTTAATTGCTGTTCTATCTCATCATAGGAATATCCATTCACATATTGCCTTAACCCCGAATGTTTTAAATAATCTTTCATTGTAAGAATAATATAATTTCCATTTTTATCAAACGTGTTCTCTCTTTTTAGTTTTATACCTGTTCGCTGGGCTATTTCCTCTATTAACATGGATATTACAATTTCTTGAACCTCATTAACGGGCTCACATGCAAGGTAAACTTTAAACCTACTTATATCCAAAAAATTAGCATTTTCAGCCGAATTAGATGAAACATTCAGAATTAAAAAACCAATCAGAAAAATTAACAAACCTCTATTTGTCATATTTAACAACTCCCTAAATAATACTAAGTTTTATTTATTATCATCTATAATTAAACTGTTTTGTCAATCCCTTTTTAAATCCTGTTTTCGGCTTTTCGATATAAAGTATACACCCAACAAAAGTCCCCCTAAGAGTATACAAGGGATAGAGAATAAATTCACACTTAAACCATAGTGAACATTCAAATAAACCTTTTGTGTCTCAACGACATAAAAATCATCGGATACCTGACACCAATACCAACCAGAATCTTCATATTGTAATTACTTAATCCATTTAGATATAAAAGATCGAGAAAACGTCAAAACGCCATGCTATATTACAGAAAATAATTATGCCGTTTCCAGTTGCCATTGTACGAGATGTACCCAAATTTAATAAAAAAATCGGATCCCATTTAATAGTGGGAGCCCTTTATTCCTAATGTTTTCACTCAATGACGCCGATTTTTTTTAAGGTCTTAATTCTAGTGGCAATAGAATTACCATCAGACTTATGACCGAGACTAATAATGGGATGGTTTTTATCCATTCCGCAGTAAATCCAAGGTCCCCATGTACAATTATGTTTCTTAACCTGACAGTCATCTTTAACAAAGTAAGGTAAAGTAAATTCATAAAGATCAAGTGGTTGATCTAGTTGCATACAAATAACCTCGTTGTCGTCTAGAAAAATTTTATAATGAGCAATTTTAATTCTAGCTTTTGGCTGTTTAACTGCTTTAATCTGACTGACTGGAATGGGTTTAGCTATGAACACAAGCTCTGGTCCCCAAACCGGCGGAAGTTCACACGGATTCCTGCCACTGTAACGCAGTTTCACCGTACCTGTCTGCAGTACGGGAAACTCTTTGTTAAATAAGCTAACTGTCATTTTACTACTAGTCTGGCAACTTAAATCAAGTGCGACTATTAATATAAAGATAATAGTTATAAAGTACTTCATGATTCGTCCTTTCGCGGCGCGGCCGCAGTTTCAGTTGTTTGTTATACTTCAATTTTTACACATATACCTCTACATGTTCAATTACTAAAATGGCTACCGCATGCTCTTCCCTACAGGACTACGGTTGGATAATACGGTAAACATAGCCTATCCCATGAAGCTCCGTAGGAGCGAAATTATGGTAGATTATGATTCCATCAAGCATAGCCTATCCCATGAAGCTCCGTAGGAGCGAAATTATGATAACAGGCCATCCCTACGGGATTATTATATGGTTGGTGGCAATAATATCTACTTACGGTGCGGTGATGGCTAACATATAGCTACTGTTTTGTCAATCCCTTTTTAAATCCTGTTTTCGGCTTTTCGATATAAAGTATACACCCAACAAAAGTCCCCCTAAGAGTATACAAGGGATAGAGAATAAATTCACACTTAAACCATAGTGAACATTCAAATAAACCTTTTGTGTCTCAACGACATAAAAATCATCGGATACCTGACACCAATACCAACCAGAATCTTCCACCTCTACATGTTCAATTACTAAAGACTGAGATGCAATATCATGGAATATTACAGGAGACGAACAATTGAACTCCTTACAATAATACCATTGATAATTGATAAGTCCATGTGCATCCTTTATCTGAACTGAAAAGACACAATCTTCCCCTACAACCTTGTTTATATAATCCCCTTCCTCAATCCATGCGGAAAGCATAGGTTCTCCTTCATTACAACCTTCCCCTTCAACATTCCCTTCTTGTCCCTCAGTATTTCCCTCATGATAACCTTCCATTGACCCTTCTCCCTCATCAACTCCTTCTTGAAAGCCTTCTATAAGACCTTCCCCTTCGACAATCCCTTCCATTACCCCTTCTATCACTCCTTCTGATGTGCCTTCCATGGTCCCCTCTGAAAATCCCTCCACCATTCCTTCTAAATAACCTTCAACGACACCTTCTCCTTCAACAGTTCCTTCTTGAGAACCTTCTACCAACCCTTCCCCCTCAACAAGACCTTCTCCTTCAATGACCCCTTCCGAAACCCCTTCCGTTATACCTTCTCCCTCATTTATACCTTCACTTATTAAAATAAAATATGCTGTATAATCTCTACTCTCCGTTACATTTAATTCACTTCTATTGGATGTTAATACTCCATCGGACCAATGGTCAAAAATATAACCTGAATCAGGAACTGCTACAACCTCTGTTCCATTATCACCCCGCATTATAATTTGCGTTTCATCTCCAGAAATACTACCCCCTATCCCTGTAAAATAATGAATTGTATATGAGGGTGGTTTTTTGAGTTTGCCTATTTTATAACTCTCTATTCCACCAACAGTATAAAAATTTCCGCCCACATATAAATTTTCAGAAGAATCAACTGCTAAACCTTTTATATAATGAGAACCTCCACTTACTCCAGAGGTTATACTACGCCAATCACTGTCATACCACCATGCCAACGAATTCGATGGGATACTCCCTCCTGCAAAGGTAAAATCTCCACCCACGAAAATAGAACCCTCTGATGGGGTAACAATTGAATATACAATCCCGTTGATACCTCCATTTAAAGGTTCCCAGATGGAACCATCCCAGACTGCGATTTTACCAGCACTTACACCCCCTGCAATTGTAAAATTACCACCTGCATAAACTTTACCTGCTGAGCTTACCGCTAAAGCATTTACAGGTCCATTCACGCCACTACCCATTGCATGCCAATTAGTCCCGTCCCAATAAGCTATGTTAGATACAGAAAGGCTCCCTGCACTTTGAAACTCCCCTCCAACATATACATTCCCATTAGAATCTGTAGCAAGAGCAGTTACACTCGGGTTGCTACCTCCACTTACTCCAAAGTAAGGCTCACTCCAAACTGACCCATTCCAAAAAGCAATTCGACTAAAATACATAACTGGTGACCCTCCTGATTGTGTAAACTTACCACCTGCAAACAACCTACCATCACTCGTTACTGCAACCGCATAAACAACATCGTTAAACCCATTTCCAAGAGTCGTCCAATTTGAACCTGTCCACTTTGCAATACGGTTAAAGTATGTCGTCCCAGAACGAGTAAACGACCCACCTGCATAAATAACTCCACCCTGACCTAAAACCATCTTTTCTACCGCACCATCGTCAAATCCATTCCCCATTTGTTGCCATTGAGTTCCATTCCATTTTGCCACTCTCTTTGCAGGAATATTATTAATCGATGTAAAACTACCTCCACAATAAATGTTACCATTGGTATCAGCCACAATTGATGTTACAACTCCATCAGTCCAGTTGGAACTCAAAGATTCCCAATCTCCATCCAAGTAAGTAGGGTCGACATACAATGGATAACAAGCTTCATTGTCCTCAATTTCAATACTCACCATACCAGCATCATCATTCATAACGAACTTAGCAGGAAGTTTACGCCCAAACACATCAAAGACATAAAGCCTTGAGTACATAGTATTTTTACAATTAAGAATAGCCACTGTTCCAGAATTGGTTTCTACTTTCTGATTTAACGTTAACAAGTTTAACCTAAGAGGTCCCTCTCCATAAATTCTTTCATAAATAACAAAATCTTGACGAATCCCGTCCATTGTAGAAAACACAAATTCGCTTATGCCGAAATACTTTCTGACGAAAAAATGACCATTGACATTATTTATGTCTCTACATTGAAATTTAAATTCGGCATTGGCACGGGATAAGGAAAAAGGCAAAAAAACATCAAATTGCCTATCTAATTTGCCTTTATAAAATTCTTCACTACCTGCAAACAAACAAAAATTAAAAAAGAGAGCAAAAAGTAAGAACGGCAGATATATTATCCTATTAACATATAAGAAATAAAACATCTCCTTCCTTCCTCTTATATTAATTTTTATTTCGCTTAAAAACATTCCTCAAACTACTTGACTTTCTTCTTATTTCCATATATTATTTGTAATAAATTAAGCATTTGTCTATCCAACTTATGTCCTTCCCAATCCTCATACTGCACATCTTCCCTTCCAGAATCAACAGGACCAAATGGACCTATAAAATTCCATAACGACCAACCCCATCCTGCCTCGTGAAATAAAGAAAGGCAATCCTCCATCCATTTTAATACCGCTTTATGAGGTGTCTTATTATATGCCCCAAATTCACCTACAAATATAGGTATGCCTTTTTCTTCTAAAGATTTCCATGGCTTTATTATCTTCTCTCTTAATCTATCTTTATCCCAAACAATCTCACCTTCTTTATATGGATAATCAGGAACTGGAACCCCATCCCATTGTCCAGCCCAAGAAGCCTTATAGTGCGTAATTGTAAAAGGTTGGTACATATGTAAATTGGCAACAATACCAAAATCAGCCAGTTCAACAGGAGGAAATGCTCCCCATAACCTACCATCACAATGAATAGGTCGAGTTTCATTTACTTTACGAATTTCTTCAATTAATTTACCGACCACCTTTTTATGTTTTTCAGCAGACACATTACCTGGTTCATTAAAAAGATTAAAACTCAATTCATTGGAGGGAATATCCTTATACCTTTCCGCAAAAATACGCCAGTGATAAGCACATAGATTTAACGCCTCTTCCTCCTCCCATAAATTTAATTTTTCCTCTGGTTTTGCTACAGTCCACCCTGGCGCCCGATGAAAATTTAAACATACATGAATCCCATAGTTCTTACCAAATTCTATCGCTTTATCTATCCCCTGCAATACTTCCTCTTTAATATTATAGGGAGAATTCTCCTCTGTCCAACAACGATAATCCATAGGCAAACGAACAAAGTTAAAACCCAATTTATGTATTGCTAAAAACTCTTCCTCCTTAAATGGCGTCATTCCATGAACCATAAAATAATTTAACAAATTAAAACCGTGATATTTACCCCATTGACCTGAGATAGATTTATTCGATACCAACAAATCTTTTTTTTCTACATCCCCACTTCTTTCCGCAAATAACAGGTTTCTCGTCCCTATCAAAAAAGTAGGGAAACACACAGATATACTCTTTAAAAATGTTCTTCTATTCACTTTTATACCCATTAAAAAATGGCTTGTAGAAAATTTTCTCTACAAGCCATATAATAATATTACCTTAAAAAAACTACTCTTTTTCAGGTTCTTTACCCGTTAAACCAGAAAAGAAACCTGTCAATATTTTGGTAACTAATCCTGTGAAATATTCCACAACTTTTACAATAATTTGTTTTAATAATAAATTAAAATCCATAATTTTACCCTCCTATGGTTTATTTTTATGAACTACTTGAAACACCAAACAAAGACAAAAGCTGTTGTGTGAGCCAGCTGGCAAAAAACTTTATCACCACGCCGACAATAATATTAATTAAATCAGCCAAAATCATTTTTTACTCCTTTCATTTACGGATGAAAACACATTTATAAAATAACTCCTCACCTTGGAGTTAAAAAATACCTTACTAACAAAATTATATAAACTCAATAATTGTTCGCAAATTATATATCACCTCTCTCTTAAAATGCAAATAACAAATTTTTACAAAATTAATTTAAAATAAAAATTTATTATTTTACACATAATATTTAATATTTTTAGTGCATTCCTAAATTTCTATATAGCTGCCTTTACATATGATATTTTGTTATAGTAGGTTAAATTAAAGTATATTTTTTAATTAAATATCGTTTAATTATGAATTAGCAGAACATATTAGTAAATTTTTGCTTTTATATTTATATTAATCGCATTATAGCACGCTTATTGAATGAAACTTATAAATTGATACACATAAAATAACCTTAGAATCAAAGTGTAATCAAAACCTTTAATATTCTTAAAGAAAGGGTCAAAGAATGAGAAGCATAAAAGTAAAAATAACTATTTTTTTCTTATTCCTATTTTTATCTCTCTGTGAAATATGTTTGGCAGATGCTCCATCGAAAACAATACAATATGAACCCATAAAATTTTTACCCGACAATCCGCCTCTTTACTTTTCAAATACAAACTTTAAAGACCCTTATTGGGAAATAGATTTCTCTAAAACGGACATCGCTGTCTTTAACCATCCATCTTTATCTTTGTTTGGTTCACCAAAAAAATTCATACTACATCTGTGGTCAAGTTCTTCTGGAAGCGAATTAAACTTTATTTTTGCTTCACATTTTCAGTTTTTCCAAAAAAGCATAGGTCCTCTACGTTTTGGCGAACAGATAATAGAATTCAATGCTCCCCCTGAGGGATGGAATTTTCACTCTGGTGAGAACGACGGCAGGGTACGTCTACCCCTAAGATTCTTAAGTTTAGAAATAAGAAAATCAGCATGCCCAAGCGATATATTACATCTACAAATATTAGATTTCAAATGTGAGACAGAAATTACGCCTAATCAAGAATGTGTTCTTATTCCCAAAAATGAGGAGAACAACAAAGACAGCATTTTCTCTTCATGCACTTTTATAAATCTTCTACCTCAAAATGTTTGTGGCAAATTAACTGTCCATTTAACAGATTGGGAACAAAATATTATCTCCTCATATTCGCAAGACCTAACATTACCCCCGAATGCTCAACCTATAAATATAAAAATACCAGCACACATTCCCATCGAAAAAAATGTCATCGAAATAAACTGGATTTTTGAAAGAAACGATTTGCAAAGTTTCAATGTGAATACAACATACTGCAGAAACCTCGATTATCCAATTAATAGAAAAATAGCCCCAGATTCCCCATGGGGCATGGGATTATATTTACTTCGTTACGGTTCTGACCAAAAAAGCCGTGAATTATCCGCAGAAATTGCTTCCAGAGCAGGCATCAAATGGACAAGAGAAGATTTTGTGTGGGCTCATATAGAACCTGAACCCGGAAAATTTCAATTTGATTATTATGACAATCTTGTAAATACAGCATTAAATTATGGCATTAGTGTGTATGGCATTCTTTGTTATTGGTCAAACTGGACAGAACCCTATACTCTCAAAGGGATTGAAGATTTCGTTCGCTATACTGAAGCTACAGTAGAGCATTTTAAGGACAGAGTTAAGTTTTGGGAAATTTATAATGAACCCAATATATTCTTCTGGCAGGGACCCAAAGAACTTTATCCAGAATTAGTAAAAAGGTGTTATGAAACCATCAAGAGAGTTGACCCTTCAGCACAGGTCCTTGCAATTTCTACATCAGGAATTGATTTCAATTTTATAGATTTCTGTATGAAAGCTGGTACTCCGTTTGATATTCTAACCATACATCCTTATCGAAGAGTTCTTGATGAAGAAAAATTTATATTCGAATTAAAAAGGGTGGCAAATCAAGTTCAAAACCGCCCTGTATGGATAACTGAAATGGGATGGAGTAGCCATCTATGGCAAAACGGTGTAACTGAACGAGAACAAGCATTACTCCTGGCACGTTCTTACCTATCAGCCATTGCTTCAGGTGCCGTTCAAAATATCAGCTGGTATGATTTCCGAAATGATGGTGATGACCCATTTTATTTTGAATCCAACTTCGGGATCATCAAAAATAACTTTGCACCCAAACCTGCATTACATGCATGTGCTAATATATGTAATTTACTGCCTGATAATAAAATAAACAATTGTGATAATCTTGGAAATAACATCATCGCATTTAAACAAGGTGAAACCATTGTCCTCTGGCCTACAAAAGAAGACACACACTTAACCGCCAGAATTATCTCCCCTCCTGTAAAAATTCAAAATCTCATGGGTGAAACAATGTCAGAATACAACAAAAAAGCAATTATAACATTAAATCTACGCAAGGGCTATCCAATATTCATACTCGGTGGCTCTGTAAAGTTCCTCAAACCTAAAAATTAGAGCTTCGCCTTTTTAAGTTCTTCAATCTCACTATCAATACTTTGAATAACTGGAAAACGAAATCCTGTTTTGGGGTCAAAATCAGGTTCAAGCACCTTTAATGAAACGGGATGCTGGTCACGTTTCCATTGATTTGCAACAAACCTCTTTGCAAAGTCTTCTGTCCATTTTTTCAATTGTCCCGATGTATATTCTGGAAATCTTATACATATAACCCGCCAACAGTCTACAAGCGAGAATCTCTGCTTTGCAAACAAATATATTAATTCATCTAAAACCCTATACGGCATAAGGTCACCCTCATCTGTCTGATTTGGGGCTAATTCTGCCGTCGGTGGAATCTTAAGAATTTTTTCTAATGACTTAATGCCTCTTGTCTCCGCAAGATACTCAAGTAGTGAAGATATAACCGTCTTTGGCACGTTTGCAATTGGAGAAAATCCTCCTTCGTTATCTCCACCCGTTGTGGTATATCCCACCGCCGACTCACTTAAATTAGATGTAACCAATAATAACCCATTCACATTATTAGCCCAATTAAGCATCATAGCACCACGAATACGCGCTTGAAGATTCTGTCGTGTTAACGGTTTGATATTCTTACCAGAACCTACAATTTCTTCCGCCTTTTTAAGGGCTATCTCCGCCTCCTCATGAATAGAAACCAACTTAAATGGCACTTCTAATTCCTTAGCTAACGCTTCTGCGGATTCCCTTGTTGCTGTGCTACTATATTCTTTATGTGGCAAATAAATACACGCAACCTTCTCTCTATACTTCTCTGGATGTTTACCTTCATTTAAATTCTTTCCCGCCTCAACAGCAAGAAGCAAACATAATGCACTATCTCTACCCCCTGAAAGAGCGACCAAAAACGTTTCAAATATGCCTACCTTCTCATAATAATCCCGCAATCCTAATGATAACGCCTTATACAATTGCTCAAAATAATTATTACTTATTGATTTGTCATCCTCTTCTGCTTTTTCTATAACATAAAAACTTTTCGGCAATTCCTTAACCCATTCTTTTAAAGGAGACGGTTTATATTGAGATAATCCTACAATAACCTTCTTTGACTCCCCTTGCTTCTCATATTGAAGGGATTCCATTTTCCATGTTGAATTCTCTTTACGAACTCGTGTAACTTCATCCAAATCTATAACAGTTGATGTTAAAACCCATCTCCGATTCGATAAAATAGCCCCCTCGACCACATGCCCCTCAGGAGTAGCAATTATACCTCCCCCATCAAAAACAAGACGGCTATTATCACAGCCTAACAAATTAGAATAAATATATATCACTTTTAGTCGCATTGCATTTGCAAGTATTAACTGCTTCCTCAATTGGTTCTTCAGCGGATTAAAAGGAGATGCACTCAAATTACAAATAATTTCCGCACCATGAATAGCACGATCCACAGACGGAGAATATGATGACCATACATCTTCACAAATTTCAGCAGAAACTTTTCCAAAAGGTAATTCAAAAATTAAATCCCCAGCAGGCAAATCATAAATTTCTGTAATTCCTGAATCCCACGAAGACCAATACCTCGCCTCATAAAATACTTGATATGTCGGCAAATATTTCTTCAGCACAAATCCATGTATCAAACCATCACATAAAAAAGCACCTGCATTAAATAAATGCGATTCCTTCTTCACAGGCAAACCCACGAAAACACCTATCCCTCTGGTATGCTCTGCAACCCTTTTTAGCTCATCCCAACTCCGTACTACAATTTCATCCCAGAATAAACGGTCTTCCAAACTATACCCGCTTACCGCCAACTCCGGCGTAACAAGCAAATGAACACCTTCCTTTTTAGCAGTTTCGATAACTTCACATAACGTATCCGCATTCCTCTTAAAATCACCAACTTTAACCGATACAGAAGCGGTTGCAACACGAATTAATCTCATATCCGGTCTCCTATTGTAAAACAACACCTGCTTCAGGATTTTGCCACAAGTGATTCTTTAATTCACCTAATTGTTTAGAAAGAAGAACTCGATATACTTCGGGATTCCGAAGTCGTTTATATTCCTCAGGGAGTGCTTGCATTTGCTTTCTAACTCTCTCCCTAATAACATGAACAGAATCCAGCGGTATAATAATCTCGCCGTCTCGGAATACCTCCTTCAATAACGGTTCAGCATAATATATTCCTTCTATCTTCTGTCCAATATGTGGAAAAAGTCTTGACCGTGCATCTACTGTTCCACCCTTCGGATAATCTTCTCCTTCCAAATACATAACATCGCCTAGTAAATACCCATCCTCATTATAATACCTAACAGGAACTTTTCTTCCAGGGTCTGTACTTTTTTCAATATTCCCTGTTATTTTTATCCGAGACTCCCATGCTCCTTCCCTTAAAACAGCCACAAGTTTATACACACCATTTAAAGCTGGACAATCATAAGAAGTAATTAAATGGGTTCCTACACCCCACGCATTAATCCTCGCCCCCTGTCTCCTTAAATCCGCTATCAAATCCTCATTAAGGTCATTTGAACCTATAATAGTAGGATTTTCAAAACCCGCTTCCAACATCATTTTATATGCAACCTTGCTTATCCTCGCTAAATCACCCGAATCAATTCGAATAGCAGGCTTTACATCGAACCCTTGTTCACGTAATTCTTTAAACACCTGTATTGCGTTAGGAATACCACTTTTTATCGGGTCATACGTATCGACCAATAGCACACACCTTTGCGGATAGAGACGGGCAAAAGCACGAAATGCCTCCAACTCTGATTGATAACTCATCACCCAACTATGTGCATGAGTACCCGTTACTGGAATGCCATATATCTTCCCTGCCATTACATTTGAACTCGCAACACATCCCCCAATATACGCAGAACGCGAAGCAATCGTACCCCCATCCGGTCCATGTGCCCTACGCAGTCCAAACTCAATCACTGGATCAGGCTCCGCTGACAAACAAACACGGGCAGATTTGCTCGCGATTAGTGTTTGATAATTCAAAAAATTTAAAAGGGCTGTTTCCACCAATTGTGCTTCTAATAACGGTCCTTCTACTTGAACAATAGGCTCAAATGGAAAAACAAGCGTTCCCTCCGGAACGGATGTTATCTTTAAGTGCACCCTAAACTCTTTTAAAAATGCTAAAAAATCTTCATCAAACAATTTAAGGCTTCGTAAGTAATCTATATCATCTTTCGTAAACTTCAAATTTTTTAAATATAGTAAAAACGATTCTAAACCCGTAAAAATAGCAAAACCCGAATGAGGTGGCAAACTACGGAAAAAGTAATCAAATGTCACCGGAATTTGTCCCCGACCTTCTTTAAAATATCCTGCCATCATTGTTAATTGATACAAATCCGTTAACAATGCAAGATTCTTTCTCTCAAACCACGGTGCAATGTCGAATGCGTCCATATATCTATTCCTCCACTTAATAATAAACCAAAATCGCTATTTCCTCTCAGATAGAACCTCTTTCTGTAACCATTCTTCAGCACAATCAATAATCTCGGCATGGTCAAACGCCAAATCTGGAAGTTCATCCAATACAAACCAATTAACATCTCCTGCATCATCTGACGGACGCACAGCCATATCTGTTTTTCCGAGTACCCCTACAAATGCAATACTTATCGTTCTACCTCTTGGGTCTCGTCTTGGATTACTAAATGCCTTTAGTTGTGACAACTTCACCCCTTTCAAACCTGTCTCTTCAAAAAGTTCTCTCTCAACAGCCTGTTCTAACGTCTCTTCCTCGTCCACAAAACCCCCAGGCAACGCCCAATAACCTTCAAAAGGAGAATTAATACGTTTAACTAATAATACTTCCCAATCTGTATCTCGTTTTCGAAACACTACTGCGTCCACAGTTACCGCAGGTCTTGGATATTCATAGATAAAATGTCCTTTATGTTTCATACATATCTCCTTTTCATAAAAGGTTAACACTTATGATATACTATTTCACAACTTCGGAAAATAACCTCTATATAATCATTATAAACCTTCAAAGGAATTTCCAATGAACTATCCTTCTATCATCAAAAAAACTATTAAATGGACTTTATATAGTATATCAATCATTATAGTCCTTATTTTAATTGGATTTTTATACCTCTTTCGAACTGCTATTCATCATAGGTTTATAGATTTCCCACGTGAAAAGAAAGCATGGGAAGAATTACGGAAACAATATCAACAACCTGTATATGACGACGGTTGGAATGATTACGCTGGTGTCTGTCATAGCCATTCCGAATTGTCGCATGACAGTATGGTTCCATTCCCTGAAATATTATCAGCGTTAAAACAAGAACACCGCCAATTTATCTGTTTATCTGACCACTGTGATAACGGTAAAGCTGATTATTCAAAGCAATGGCGAGGTGAACATGATGGCGTCATCTTTATCCCTGGTTTTGAAATGAATTATGGATTCATGCCCTGGGGACTTCCTCCTGATACTGTACTTGACTGCAAAAAAGATCCAGAATCACTTGCCAAAGAAATTAATGAAAAAGGAGGTTTACTTTTCTTCGCTCATTCCGAAGAACCACGTGAATGGAATCTTCCCCAACTAAACGGAATGGAAATTTACAACATACATACAAACTTCAAAAGTCTTGATAAAAAATTCTTAATATATCAACTCGTACCCGATATCATTCTAAATCTCAACAAATATCATGAACAATTGCTACGAAGCATTTTTAGTCCCCTTACCGAAGTGATTCAACGGTGGGATGAAATGAACATTAGTCGGAAAATTGTAGGAATTTCAGCAAACGATTGCCATCAAAACACAGGTTTTGTTGGAAAAATAACTCCTCAAGGAACTCTATATATAGAAGACACAAGCCCTCACAAAATAGGCGAATATAAATTAAATTTCTTCTCTCGTCTCCTATTACGTATGCTCTTCGGAAAATTGGAACCAGGCAAAACTTTATTCCATATTCAATTAGATCCGTACCCAACAATGGTTCGATATGTTGCTACTCATATCTTAGCAAAAGAATTGTCAGAACAATCTGTCCTTGAAGCACTAAAAGAAGGTAGAGTGTTTGTTGGCTTTGATATGCTTGTTGACACCAAAGGTTTTGTGTTCTTTGCTGAGGATAACAACATGAAAGCGGTATTTGGTGAAACATTACCTTTAACATCAAACACAACCTTAAAAATGGCGTCACCAGTACCTTGCAAATTTATCATCTATCGGCATGGTGTTCCCGTTCAAGAACATGAAGGCAGAGATTTTTCCTGGCAACCTACAGAAAAAGGAAAATATCGTGTCGAAGCACAACTTAAAATAAACGACAAATGGGTCCCATGGGTATATACAAACCCTGTAGAACTAAACTAAATGTCTCATAAAAATATTAAGCCCATCTTTAACTAAAAGATGGGCTTAATGTTTTTTCAACCAAACAGACAATCTTACAATGCTAATCCTTTCAAAGCCTCAAGATTTTTTTGTACTTGACTCCAATTCACAACATTCCACCAAGCCTTCACATATTCAGCACGGTTATTTTGGTACTTCAAATAATAGGCATGCTCCCAAACATCAATTCCTAAAATAGGAAATGTACCCCATGATGTCAATTTATGCTGATTCTCTGCTTGAAGAACAATAAGTTGTCCATCCGCAGGTCGATAATGTAACAACGCCCATCCACCACCTTCTACCGCATTCGCCGCAGAAGAAAATTGATTCTGAAAGGCATCATATGAACCAAAATCACGCTCAATCAATTCCAGAAGTTCACCAGAAGGTTTTCCACCTCCACCATTTCCCGGCGAAGCCATAACCTTCCAGAACATACTGTGAAGAAAATGTCCACCTCCATGGAACGCTGCCTGCTTAGACCAATGTTGAATCAATGTAAAATCATTCTTTGCCCTTGCCTCCTCAAGAGCCTTTTCTGCTGTATTTAGCCCCTTAACATACCCCGCATGATGTTTTGAATGGTGCAATTCCATTGTCCTCGCATCAATATACGGCTCCAATGCATCATATGCATACGGTAATTCTGGAAGTTTATGCTCTCGACTCCCGTTCCCTGTCTGAGCAAATACTGGGGCTCCAATAATCGAACTGGCAGTTATTATTGAACTGCTTGCTAACAAAAATTCTCTACGTGAAGTACTCATTGTTTTCTCCTTTATCTTGTTTTTTAAGTTACTTGTTTGAAATTTCGTTTTACATAACATAAAGTACTCTGCCAATATTCCCAAAAAAATTTTTATATCTCATTTATTAAATTAGGTGTTCTCTTTATAAATAATTTTCTCCAACTCAATTTGACAATTGTATATATTTTAGATATAATATATCTATAATATATATTTTGTCTGTAAGTTTAACCTTTAAATGTAGGAGAAAAAATTATGTCTAACATGTTTTGCGACCAATGTGAACAAACCTTCAACGGTACTGGTTGTACTGTAAAAGGTGTCTGTGGTAAGGATGCTGATATGGAATCCTTACAAAAAACTTTACTGTATGGCTTAAAAGGAATGTCCGCATATAAGCATCATGCACGTCGCTTAGGTAAAACAGACCCTGAAATTGAAGAATTTATCGAAAGGGCTCTATTTGCAACAATGACCAACGTTAATTTCGATATGCAACACCTTCTTGAATTAGTTCTTGAATGTGGGCAAATGAACTTAAAAACAATGCAACTTCTCAATGATGCCCATGTCGAAACTTTCGGCACACCATCACCAACAAAAGTAAAAGAAGGTATCCAAGAAGGTCCTGGAATTCTGATCACAGGACACGACTTATTAGATTTGAAACAATTATTGGAACAAACAAAGGGCACTGGAATTAAAGTATATACTCATGGTGAAATGCTACCAGCCCACATGTATCCAAAATTACGAGAATACTCCCATTTTGCTGGTCATTACGGCAGTGCATGGCAACTTCAACGGAAAGAATTTGAAAGATTTGGCGGTCCCATAGTTGTCACTACAAACTGTGTGCTTATTCCTACAAGTCATAATACCTATCTTGACCGATTATTTACACTTCATTGCACAGGTGTTCCAGGTGCCCCTCGTCTTAATGACGGAGACTTCTCCACCGTGATAAAAAAAGCACTTGAAATAGGTCCTCTTCAACCAACTGAAATAAAGGAAAGCACGGTTGGCTTCCATTGGACATATATCCTCTCCATTGCAGACAAATTAATCGACCTTATAAAAGCAGGTAAAATTAAACATATATTCCTTATTGGCGGTTGCGACGGTGCAGAACCTGGTCGCAACTATTTCGCCGAGTTTGCACAAAATACCCCTAAAGAATCCCTTATTCTTACATTAGGTTGTGGAAAATATCGTATCCGCAATTACGACTATGGAGAAGTAGAAGGTATCCCAAGATTATTAGATATGGGACAATGCAACGACTCTTATGGAGCCATTCAAACCGCTCTTGCCCTTGCAAAAGTCTTTAATTGCAGTGTAAATGATTTGCCACTAACTCTTGTTGTTAGTTGGTTCGAACAAAAAGCAGTTGCTGTATTATTAACTTTATTATCCTTAGGCATAAAAGGCATCCGATTAGGTCCTGCCCTACCTGCTTTTATCACACCAAATGTATTGAAAATGTTACAAGAAAAATACGACTTAAAGCCGATTGGTGCTAACGCCAGCGAAGATGTAAAGCAAATACTCCAAAAAGTATTATAAAATGAAATCGGGGAAGGTCTCCACCGTTGAGAGACCTTCCCTAAACAAAAATTTAAATACAGGATATATATTATGTTTAGCAAAACTACAATTACAGCCATACAAGCCTTAGCATATATCGCAATTCACCAGAAAGAGAAACCTGTATCCCATATCGAACTTACTAAGTATATACCTGTATCGACGTCCTACCTATCCAAAATCATGACCCTTCTAACAAAAGCCAGGTTTTTAAATGCACATCGCGGCCCCTCTGGTGGGTTTATGTTAAGTGTCCCCCCCGATCAGATTACACTACTCGAAATTGTCGAAACTTGTGAAGGTAAAATTTTAGGTGATTACTGCAAAGACACCGATGACTTAGACCATGTTTGTGCATTTCACAAAGCAATGTATCAAGTACGTTCATCCTTAATATATACATTAAAATCATGGACATTAGAGAAAATAATTCAAAAACCCTTACCAGATGGACAACTCGCCAATATCCCTAATTGCAAAATGAAATGTGTATATCCAAACCACCTGCACCAAAAAAGAATGTCAATACATAAAAAAATCAACAAATCCTAAAACACCAATTTATAATCATCGCAAAAAAAAAAATAAATACATTTAAATAACTCTTACTTTTCATAACTACCCAATAAAATCATCTATTCCTGATAATTTTCTTTCATTTCTATTTATACGTATTCATTGTCTTAAGGAACAACAATGACTGTATAATATTATCCAAATCCAAAAATATACTACCAATAGGAAATTTAAAGTGAAAAAGAAAAAATTAGAGAAAAGGAAAAGGTCTGAAACACGAATAAAAAACTGGGAAGACCGTTATGATGACTCATTTTCAAAGGACTCATTCCGCCTTAGAAAAGCCACTGTGCATCTTCCAGACAATCAACCCGAAATAAATCTTCCTCAAGACTTTGAACCGAATGCAACAGTAACGTCCCATTCGAAAAAATGGGCTTTTGTTTTTTTAGACTTAGCCAATGGAACGGAAGAAACGTTATGTAAAATAGATGAACGCTTGAAAGAGAAAGATTCAAGTCTTATCGCCCCAGGTGACCGCGTTTTGGTGGAATTTGAAGACAACGGGGAAGCTATTATTCGTGGGATTGCCCCTCGAAAATCAAAATTAAGCCGACTTTCCGTAGACCGAGAAGGTCCACCAGAACAGGTCATTGCCGCTAACGTAGACATCTTGTTTATTGTCGCATCCATAAAACAACCTACATTTAAACCTGGGCTTATTGACCGATTCCTTATCGTTGCTGAAAATGGAAAGGTTGAGCCTATCCTTGTGATAAACAAAATTGACCTCGCCAATACTTTGCCAGAAGAAATCGATGTTTACAAAAATTTAGGGTTAAAAATTATTTTTACCAGTTGTGTTACAAAACAAGGTATAGAAGAGATTGTCCGTTTATTAGAAAACAAAACAGGCGTCTTATCTGGACATAGCGGTGTAGGAAAAACTTCATTATTGAAGTGTATTTGTCCTGAAGTAGATGCGATAACCCTCGAAATAAGCAAAAAAACAGAAAAAGGGAAATATGCCACAACATCAACCAAATTATACCATCTCCCTAATGGCGGAAAATTAATTGACACCCCAGGAATACGGTCCCTCGGATTTTGGAATATTGACCCTGCTTCTCTTGACTATTACTTCCCCGAAATATCCCACTACGCCGATTCCTGTCGCTTTAATGATTGTTCACATACCCATGAGCCAGAATGTGCTGTACGTGAAGCTGTAAAGAACAAAGAAATACCCCTTATTCGTTATGAATCCTACCTCCGAATTCGAAAAAGTATCGAACAAGACGGCATTACCCCAGGTCGATTACGAAAAGAAAATATTTTACCCCAAGATATTTTTCCCAATAAATAGAAACTATTTCTTATTCATATAAGTCTCTATTAATACTTACATTAATTCATTAAAAGATTAACCGAAGGAGAACTGCTATGACAAATCGACAGATTTACATCACTACTACTATCTCTGTTTTAATAGTTTTTCTGGCTACTTCATTAATCTCTTATGGAGACCTAAAAAGTTACGTCTCAAAGCCTGACCCATCATATAAATATGAAATCATCGAAGTAAAAGAGATTGAAGGTTGTCAGGCAAAAATCATACAACTTACTTCCCAAACTTGGCAAAATATAGTCTGGACACATTGGCTCATTCTACTTTGTCCACCAGACTCAAAAAATTCAGATATTGCTATGCTAATCATCAATGGCGGTTCAAATAACCAAAAAGAGCCACGATTAAATTCTATGGAAGTAAAAATTGCCTCAATGGTCGCTAAAAAAACCTCCTCTATTATTGCAGTTCTCTTTCAAGTACCGAACCAACCCTTGTTCGACGGAAGAAATGAAGATGAAATTATTTCTTACACCTATGATAAATATCTCAATGGTGAAGGTGATGATTGGCCTCTTCTCCTTCCAATGGTCAAAAGTGCAGTCCGTGCTATGGACACAATCCAGGCAGTCCAAAAAAATAGCGACAACCATGAAATAAAACGTTTCATCCTTACTGGTGGTTCAAAAAGAGGATGGACAACATGGTTAACTTCCGCAACTGGTGACCCACGAGTAATAGCCATTGCTCCCGTAGTTATTGATGTCCTTAATATGAAACAACAAATGTTACACCAACTCGAATGTTATGGTACATTCAGTAGTGAAATTGAAGATTACACCCGATTAAAAATTCCCCAAAGAATGCACACTCCAAAAGGTGAACAACTTCTAAGTATTGTTGACCCTTATAGTTATCGCAATTCCATGACATTGCCTAAACTAATTATCCTCGGAACAAACGACCCGTACTGGACTGTAGATTCCGCAAATCTGTATTTCCCAGACTTCCCCCCACCAAAATATTTATGTTACCAACCCAATACTGGACATGATATACATCCCACAGGAGTTGCCACGTTAGCTGAATTCTTTATGACTATTAAAAACCACGGAACCTTCCCCACAGTAACATGGAACATTTCCAGAAATAACTCCATTACCGTGAAATGGGATAACCCTCAAGGGATAGCCTATCTATGGAAAGCAGATTCCAATAATCGCGATTTTAGAAATTCCAAGTGGGAAAGCATACCAATAAAAGGGAAACAAAAGGCAAAAGCAAAATTAAAGCCCCCCAAAGACGGCTGGACTGCTTACTACGTTGAAGTTCGTTTCCCAGGCTCCTTTGACAATCCATTCAGCATTTGCACACAGATGAAAGTTTTACCAGACAACAAATATCCTTTCATTGTTGACAAAGAAAACATAAAAGCGATACCTGCTACTACAGCGTCAAAATAACAATAAACAAACCCCTTACATTAATAATTTTAATCATCTTGCTTAAAAAACAAAATTTGAAAATAAAGAACCAAACTGTTATAATTTTATTACTTCAAAATAGACGTGGGCGATTAGCTCAGGTGGTTAGAGTACTTGCTTGACATGCAAGGGGTCACTGGTTCAAGTCCAGTATCGCCCACCATTTTTTTATACTTCATTTTGTTTTACCAAGAGGGAGGGATGGGTAGTTTTTATATCACTTTTACACCCCTAAAATACCCCAATAAAATCTTTACACATTATTTCATCTATCTAAAATATATGAATTTATATTGCCCCTTATTATCATAATTTGATATAATAAACTTACCTAAAAATCCTTTCCAACGAAGTGATTTTCCCCATAATCAGATAGAAAGGTGGAGCAAATGAAAGAAAATTCTAATCACGCTTATACTGCAGATGCCATTGGTGTACTTGAAGGACTTGAAGCCGTCCGAAAACGCCCTGCAATGTATATAGGTGATACTGGAGTCCGTGGTCTACATCATCTTGTATACGAAGTTGTTGACAATAGTGTCGACGAAGTCATGGCAGGTTACGGAGATACAATACATGTTACTATACATATAGACAATAGTGTAACAGTTATAGATAATGGCAGAGGGATTCCTGTCGACCCAATGAAAGAAGGGTCACACAAAGGGAAATCTGCCCTTGAAGTGGTTATGACCGTTCTCCATGCAGGTGGCAAATTTAACCATAGCGTTTACAAAGTTTCTGGGGGACTGCATGGTGTAGGTGTTTCATGTGTTAATGCGTTATCTAAATGGTTAGAAGTTGAGGTAAAAAGAGACGACAAAATTTATTACATGGCTTTTGAACGGGGCAAAACCATTACTCCTTTAGAAGTACGTGGCAAAGCAAAAGGAACAGGAACACGAGTCACTTTCTTACCAGACCCAGACATCTTCGAAGAGGTAGTCTTCCAATCCGAAATACTAATAAATCGTCTAAGAGAACTCGCATTCTTAAACGCGGGGCTTAAAATTATCTTTACTGACGAACGAACCGAAGAAGCACCTATCACCCTTCAATATAAAGGCGGATTGGAAGAATTTGTCAAACACTTAAACAAAGGCAAAGAACCTATCCATAACAAACCTATTTTCATCTCAAAAAGTAAAGATGACATCCAAGTTGAAGTTGCTATTCAGTATGTAAAAACCTACTATGAACAAGTGATTAGTTTCGCAAACAATATTCACACGCCAGGTGGAGGAACTCATATCACAGGTTTCCGTAGTGGATTAACCCGAAGCATTACAGACTGGATAGAAAAAAACAACCTGAATAAAAAAAAGAACTTTTCTGTCTCTGGTGATGACACCCGCGAAGGATTAACTGCTGTCGTTTCAATTCGACATCCCAACCCTCAATTTGAAGGACAAACAAAAGATAAATTAGGAAACAGCGAAGTTCAAGGATTAGTAAACTCCATCGTATACAGCGCTCTTCAAGAATATTTTGAACAAAATCCACGCGTCGCAAATCAAATAGCAGATAAAGTATTAGAAGCCGCAGAAGCACGTGAAGAATCACGAAAAGCCAAAGAACGAGTCCGTAGAAAGTCAGCCCTTGATATATTGGGACAGGCTTCCAAATTAGCAGATTGTTCTGAACGAAACCCAGAACTTTGTGAATTATTCATCGTCGAAGGTGATAGTGCAGGTGGTTCTGCTAAACAAGGTAGAGATAGAAGGTATCAGGCTATCCTTCCACTCCGTGGTAAAGTCCTTAACGTCGAAAAAAGCAGACTACACAAAGTCCTCGAAAATAGAGAATATGCATCGTTGCTCAGAGCCTTAGGTATCGATATAACAAAAGAAGAACTATCTCTCGATGATTTGCGATACCACCGTATTATTATCATGACCGATGCTGATGTAGATGGTTCTCATATAAGAACATTACTATTAACCTTCTTTTTCCGTTATACCCCAGAGCTAATCCGCAAAGGACATCTTTATATCGCATTACCTCCTCTTTACCGCATTACACGAAATAAAAAATCACGTTACACCCATTCCGAACATGAGTTCGAAGCATTCATTCTTGAAACGGTAATGGAAAATGTCCGCGTCGTTGCAAGCAATGGCGAAAGTAGTAATGATGAAAAACAGATTCAGGTTCGTACGCTTATCAAAACAATTGAAGCCATACGAAACCTCGAAAAGGTCATTAATCGATTAAATAAAATCTACGGAGTAACAATAGAAGACCTCAAGAAAATTAGAGAACTCCCCCGTGAAAAAATTATCTACCCCGAAGCAATTACACAAAAAGAATGGAAACGTATCTTTGGTGAAGAAAAAGAACTTATCAACACCTCCATCACACCAAAAAATGATAACGGTGACACAGATTCAACACCTCCCGTAAAAATAACCCGATTACCAAACCAAGTAGACATTGCTTTCATGAAAAGTCCCGATTTCTCTTCCTATCTTCATTGGTATGAATCAGCAAATGCCCTTGGAAACCCACCATTCCGAATTTTCAGCAAAGATAACAAAGAAAACAATTTGTTATTCGAAACAGATTCACCAATGGAACTGAGAAATTTCCTAATGGAATTAGGGAAAAAAGACCTCGTAATACAACGATACAAAGGACTGGGTGAAATGAATGCAGAACAACTCTACGAAACAACAATGGACCCAGAAAAAAGGACCCTGCTAAAAGTTGAAATTGCCGATGAAACTTCCGTAGAGCAAATATTTACCGTATTAATGGGTGACGAAGTTGAGCCACGTCGACAATTCATAGAAAAACATGCACTCGAAGTACAAAACCTTGATATTTAAAAGAACCTAAACCATAAAAAAACTTTTTGGGAGAATTTCTAATGGCGGTGAATGAAAATGTAAAGCCAGTCCCTATTGAACAAGAAATGCAATCCGCTTTCCTCGATTACTCGATGAGCGTTATTGTAAGTCGTGCTCTACCCGATATACGAGATGGACTTAAACCTGTCCAGAGACGAATCTTATTTGTAATGCACCAATTAGGATTAACTCCAAACCGTCCATTCCGCAAATGTGCCACTATCGTAGGTGAATGCCTTGGTAAATACCATCCCCATGGAGATCAGGCAGTCTATGATGCTCTTGTTCGTCTTGCACAAGACTGGAACATGCGATATCCAATGGTTGATGGACAGGGAAACTTCGGCTCCATCGATGGTGACAGCCCTGCAGCATACCGATACACCGAAGCACGGCTAACACCCATCGCTCTCGAAATGCTCACCGACATTGAGAAAAATACCGTCGAGATGAGACCCAACTTCGATGGCCGTCTCGAAGAGCCTACCGTCCTACCTTCAGGTTTCCCAAACCTATTGGTTAACGGTTCCTACGGCATTGCCGTCGGAATGGCTACCGATTGTCCTCCCCATAATATCACAGAAATTTGTAACGCTATCATTTATTACATCGAAAATCCATCCGCACCTGTAGAAGATTTTATGGAAATTGTTCCCGGTCCCGACTTCCCAACAGGTGCTATTATTTGCGGAAAAGAGGGAATTCGTAAGGCTTACCGTACTGGGACAGGACAAGTAAAAATCCGAGCCCGCATTAAAGTTCTATCTCAGGAAAAAACAAAGAAAAAAAGTTTGCTCGTTGAAGAAATTCCTTATCAAGTAACAAAACAGAATGTTATTGAATCTATTGCAAAAGCAGTAGAAAACAATAAAGTCCAAGGAATAACAGACCTCCGAGACGAATCAGATAAAGAGGGTATGCGTCTCATCATTGAACTCAAAGGTGATGCCAACCCTCAAGTCGTTCTAAATCAACTATACCAACACACACAATTACAGACTACCTCTCGAATCCATTTCTTAGCCCTCGTTAACAATATCCCTCGTGTGCTGAACCTTAAAGATATGATTCAGCACTATGTCCAGTACCGTGCCGAGATTGTCGAACGTAGAACTCGCTACGACTTACAACAAGCAGAACATCGCGCACACATTCTTGAAGGGCTCTTAAAAGCCATTGACCAAATTGATGCCGTTATTGACCTAATTCGGAAATCAGCAAATCCAGAAGAAGCACAAACACGACTTTGCAAAAAATTAGAAATATCCCAAGAACAAGCCAAAGCCATCCTTGCTATGCCATTACGACGCCTTACAGGCTTAGAAAGGAAAGAACTTCTTGAAGAATATAAGAACTTATTAGAAGAAATAAAACGGCTAAAACATATTTTATCCAGTCGCGAAACCATACTCGCCGAAGTTAAAAAAGAAGTCGAAAAAATTCGCGAAAAATATGGCGACGAACGAAAAACCGAAATTTTAGAATCCATTGAAGAATTTGATATCGAAGACCTAATAGCTGATGAAGCAATGATTATTACCGTATCCAATCAAGGATACATCAAAAGAATGCCCCAAACGACCTCACGCAAACAACGTCGTCGCGGACAAGGTGTAATGGGCATGGAAACCCCAGAAGACGACTTCGTAAAACATGTATTCACTGCAACCGCACATGAATATTTAATGTTCTTCACCAATGAAGGCCGTGTGTACTGGCGTAAAGTACACGAAATCCCCGAAGCAGGCAGAACAGCACGTGGAAGAAATATCAAAAACCTTCTTGCCCTCGGCGATAGAGAAAAAGTAACCGCATTCCTTTCAATAAAAAATCTACACGACGAAAGTAAATTTCTATTTATGGTGACCAAAAAAGGAATGGTAAAGAAGACACCTCTTACGTCTTATAGCAAACCACGATCCACTGGAATTCAGGCAATCACATTAGAGTCAGGTGATGAACTTATCGATGTCCTTGTAACCTCTGGCACCGACAATGTACTTCTCGCTACACGTTCTGGCCTGGCTATCCGTTTCCCAGAAAAAGACGTGCGTCCCATGGGGAGAACCGCACAAGGTGTTGTAGGAATACGATTAGAGAAAGATGACTATGTCGTGGGAGTCTCCGTAGCAAAAGATAACCTTACCATACTCACCGTTACAGAAAATGGTTATGGAAAACGAACAGAAGTCAAAGAATATCGCCTACAACATCGCGGTGGTAAGGGCATTATTAATATCCAGACTCAGGAAAGAAATGGTAATGTTGTCGCAATGCTTACTGTCAGCGATGATGAAGATATTGTAGTCGTTGCCACCGATGGAAAAATGCTACGCATCCCTGTTAAAAGCATTCGAGTCATTGGTAGAAACACAAAGGGTGTTCAGTTAATGAACCTACGTGAAGGTGCAAAAATCGCCTCTGCTGATAAAGCCATCAAAAAAACCGAGACGGAAGAAGAACTCCCTGATAATATAATTATTGAAGAAGAAACAGAAGAAGAACAGACACCTGACCTTTTTGACGAAGATACAAATTCCGAATAATTAAGAAAAAACAAATTCCAAAAAACAATTCATTCTTCTACGTCTTTATTAAGTTCGAAAAAAATGTCTTGAACCAAATCTTTTTTGAGCAGTCCTCTTATGGCTTCTAATATTCGCTCTTTTTCAAATGTTAGACGGTGCATAACAGCAGTATTTTTCACTTGAATATAAAGAACACCACGTTTAAATCCTGCAAGGCTTGTATACTCAGCAAAATCTTCACCAATAATTGTTTCCCATTGTTTCCAAACAGGTATTAGTTCGAATGCTGTCTTAATTACACTTGAATTCGGCAAACCTCCAGCAATATCCGATATTTTTTCAGGTTTATCTTTACGCCTTTTCAATATTACCTTTCCTTATCCGAAATTTATTACTTTCCTTTAATACATTATTGCATATATTCTCATCCACAGCAGTTATTATAACCTGTACTTGCTCAGGTATCACCTCCAAAAATTTCCTGCCTCGTTCTGGGTCTAAATCTGAAAATAATTCGTCTGCCAAAATTATTGGCATTTCCTGTTTCTTCTCCTTACAAAGATATACTTCCGCTAATCGCAACGCATAAGCACATGTTTTTTGCTGACCTTGTGATGCAAATTGACGCACAAAATGACCATTAATTCGCATCCCTATATCATCTCTATGCGGTCCCCTCTGAGTTACTCCTCTTTGAATATCAGATGGACGCCCCTGTTCTAACAACTGCAAAAAACAATCCTCCTCCACATCAGGTTCATAGCATATCTCAAGCTTTTCATCCGCAACAATCTGCGAATGAATATGACTTGCAAATGGACAAATAGCCTCAATAAACTCCCACCTCTTTTGTATCAGCATTTTCGCATGTTCAGCCATTTGCACTTCCCAAACCCATAGTTCCTCTTTATTGACATTCTTTCTCCGAAGTAGTTCATTTCTCTGTCGAAGGGCTCGTTGGTATCCCTGCAATGCTATAAGATAATTCGTATCTGTTTGTGAAAGTTGAATATCTAAAAACTTTCTACGAAAACCAGCACCTTCCCTCACCAAATCGGAAAAATCACTGGTAAAAAAGATAACCCTCAATTTTCCAATCAACTCACTTACTTTCTCTATTTCTACCCCATTTATTAATATCTTTTTATGTCCCTTTTGCCATTTTGACTCAATTACTATACACCCATCACTATCCATATCCGTAACAATTTCACCACTTAAAAGGAACCCTTCCCTCTGATATTGAACCAACTCCTTCTCATTATTAGTTCTTACACTCCGTGATAACGAAAGAAAATATATCCCCTCTAATAATGAAGTCTTACCCTGTGCATTAGCCCCGATTATAATATTTAACCTCGGCTGGAAATATACTTCTAAATCTGTTATACAACGGAAATATCGTGCAATAAATTTCTTCAAATACATGTTTATTCCAGTTATAGAAGGTTCATGGAACTTTTTTAATTAGTTTTGCATTAAAAAATGTAATATTTCTTTACATTTATGGTATAATTTTACTAAAAGATATTACAAAAAGATAAATAAATGTTTACAGCGCATCGTCACGATGTGCAATTTTTGTATTAAAACTAACATTTATTTGCACCACTACATATTGTATGGCTTTCCTTAAAACCACAAAATATTGCTTATGAGCGTTATTGTTTCAACTAATCATAATAAAATTGAATCCACATGCACCGATTACATTGAGAAAAATAAGACTCTTTTTGTAATCGATGCAACACTTGCTCAGGGAATGCTAAATCTTACTACAGGAGCATTCCTGAGCGCCTATGCCTTATATCTTGGTGCAAGTTATGTGGCAATTGGCATATTGGGTGCATTAATGCCTCTCAGTCAAATTTTACAAGTTCCCTCAACTCTTCTTATCGAGCGGTATCAAAAACGGAAAACTATTGCAGTATTTGCACTCACTATTAGCCGTATAGCCATATTACTTTGCGGTTTTCTCCCATTCATTTTCACAAATAATCATATCTTTTCTATCTTCTTCCTCCTATATCTTACCTACGTTACTGCGGGAAATATTGGTGGTTGTGCTTTTGGGACATGGTTTAGAGATTCTTTCAACCCAGACACTTTTTATCATGTGTTAACACAACGATTTATTTATGCTACTTTAATGGGTGCTATTGTAAGTTTTATTGGTGCCTTCGGTTTAGAATTTATAAAACATAATTTTAGTTCTTATCTTTCTTTTGGATATGCATCTATCTTTACATTTGCAGGAGTATTAGGTCTTGGTTCTTCAATAGCACTGTTTAATATTTACGATTTTAATAAACCCTCGTTTCACACATTAATTAACACTTCATCCCAACAAACCCTAATATCCTTGTTTCGTGAACCTATAAAAAATAAAGTGTTTTTGAAGGTCATGATATTCTGCGTGATATGGAATACAATTGTTAATTTTGCAAATCCATTTCTACCTGTTTTTTTGATGAAAAAAATCGGGTACTCTTTATTAATCGTTGTATGCCTCACTGTTATTAACCAATTTTCGAACGTAGTGTCATTTTCATTTTGGAGAAAATTTTCTTTGAGGTATGGCTACCGTCCATTGCTTTATTTTTGTGTTCCTTTATTTTTCAGCACAGTATTCCTATGGTTTTTAGGTGCAGAATTACGTAACCCACAATTACAATGGTATGTGATATTAATTCTTCATATCCTCTCTGGTGCTTCCGTTGCGGGCATTAATCTTTGCCTGACCAATCTTATATTTTTAAGTTCTCCACAAGGGAAAGCCACTGCACATCTCGCATTAAATAGTTCTCTGAACGGACTTGTAGCAGGAATAACCCCTATATTGGCAGGTCTTGTCGCATCCTTCGGAAAAATAACAGACATACCAATGAAACCGACCTTCAATATATTCCAACCAATCGTAATGCTTTTCAATAATCAAATCGAAATTACAGGCTTGGACTTAGTAATGATAATCACAGGTATCATTGGTATTTTCTCTGCAATAGCCATTCGCTACCTTATCCCAAATTATCTTCCAGAATTAGAAGTATCCACTCCAAAAGAATAACGGCATATTCTTTTTTAATTTTCATTTTCCCAAAAAAAGTGAAATGAATTTATCTCTCATTTGTATCGTCTTATATAGATGGAAATATTAAACTCTATAAAAGGAGTGGAGAAATGAAACACGTAAAAAAACTTTCAAACACCGCAATTGACGCTCCAAAACGAGCATCCTCCGCTGAAGCCATGTTCTTTTATTTATACTTTACTGTTATTTCGTTCATGCTTTCTGCTGCATTCGCAGAAAAAGTAGACTAACCACATCTACACTATTTTCAAAGCTTCTACTACTGTATCCATTTGTTCGCCGTGGATTTTGAAATGAACTTCATCAAACCCTGCCTGATTTAAATCATTCTTAATTTCCTCAAATGTATATGTACCTCCACCTTCTGTCCCTACCAACATATTAATTGCAAATAAAGCTCCTGATTTCGGTGTTGTTCTATCTTCAGACATAATATAATCACGTATCCATAAAACACCACCAGATTCCAATGCAGAATAGCATTTCCTAAACAAATCTACATTTTGTTCCCTGCTATTTTGATGTATTACCGCAGATAACCATAAAAAATCATACCCCTTAGGAAGTGGGTCTTTATAAAAATCACCAGTATAAAAATCTATTTTTCCCCTGTACGGTGAATCTTTTAACCGTTCTTTAGCAATCTCAATCACAGGAGGCAAATCAAATATCGTTGCGGTCAATTCTGGATTCATCTCTATAAATGCTTCTGAATAGGTGCCAGTGGCACCACCCACATCCAACATTCGCTTATATGGTATCGGTCCTAATTTTTTCAACAATGATTTCGATGCCCTTACAGCAAGTACATGCATACCCAAAATAAATGCTCTCAATTGATTAGGACTCATTTGTTCAACTGGTTTTATTGTGATACCCTTACCTTTCACTATCTCCGTAAGCTGTGACCAGCGTTGCCATAAATTTGCATAATGTTCCAACATAGGCAACATACATTCCGAGCCGTTCCTACTCAAAAAAGGAACTATCTCTGGCACAGTCTTATATTTTCCTTCTGCCTTCTCCAATAATTTCATAGATACCATCGCATCTAATAAATATTGTGTTGCCCGTTTATCTGATGTCAATATGTGACATACCTGTTGCAAATCCTTTCCCTCTTCGGCTAACAATGTAAACACATCCAATTCCACTCCCGTAAGTAGAACACGAGACTCACGAAAGTTAAAAGCAATTTCAAGCAATTTTGAAAAATCCATTTTCATCTCCTTTGTTATTTTCACGATGTAAAAAAAGAACACAATATAGGGTTTACTTCATTCGCTTTCTGATAATTTACCGTATGAGTACCACCTTCAATAGCATATAACTTTAACCATGGAACACATCGCAATATCTCTTCACTTAGTATATACGGAACAACATCATCACATTTACCCCAAATGAGACATCCCTTCCTCGTTTGCTTTCCAAGCTCCTCATAAATCAAGTATTTTTCATATAAAGGACCATATTTTAATGTTGACAAAATAGCATCCCTATAACCAGCGATGTTCATCTGTTCCTCATACACTTCCCTCATTCTTTTCCTATCCTCCACCGAATCTCCAATTGTCTCTAACACACCTCGTATCAAAGCCTCTTTACCAAAAATTTCATATATTATTTTGCCAATAACTGGCAACGTAATAACTCTTACCCCTACCGACCTCTTAATTAAACCCGCTGGAGCAATTAGCCCTATTCTATCCACCATCTTCGGATACCGAACTGTGAATTCAGCCACTATAGCACCACCCATACTTAATCCTACAAGATGAACTGGTAACGGTAACGATAAATATTCAATAAGTTCTTTTAACTGTGAAATAAACAGGTCTGCATTATATCTTAACTTTGGGCGGGACGATTTCCCTCGACCGTAAAGGTCATATCGCACCACACACAAACCTGCTTTCACCATCTCATCAATATTCTTATCCCAAATACACATCGGAGAAGATAATCCATGAACTAAAACGACAACAGGGAACGTTCCTCCCCCTTTCACCTGATAGCAAGTTTTACCAAAAGAAAGTTCTACAAAATCATAGTCCTTACCTTCCATATCTTTTCCTTAATCAAAGTATTAATCTATATGTATCGTTACATATTAACGGAAGGAAGAAGCACACTGAAATATATGTTCTTCAGTTATAACCCAATCCATCCGTGCATCCCAATTCCAATGAGGGCATAATGGAACAATCTGAAATTGGTAGCATAATCCAATATTAATACATCGCTTATTATTTTTTAAAAATCGGTCAAAGAAACCTTTCCCATGCCCAATACGATAACCACGTCTATCAAAAGCAATCCCTGGAACAATACACAAAGCATCCGAAGCCTGTTCCTCAATTGGCATCCATTGAGACAAAGGTTCAGGAATCCCCCATGTATTAACATTCAATTCTTGCAATTTATTTTCTTCTATTAAATGCCAAACCAAATCTTTACCAACAATCCTTGGAACCCACACTTCTTTTCCGCATCGAAAACATTCCTGAACCAGACCCCATGTCTCTACCTCCCCTTTATTATCTGACAAATAAGTAAAAACTTTCCGACATGAACGAAATAAAGGTAACGAAATCAAGGAGCGGATAATAATTTCACTTTTGAACGTTACAATATTAGTAGGAAGACACTTACGTGCAAACAATATCCTTCTTCTTAATTCTTCCTTATTTAATCTCATTGCTATATTTTAAATTTCTATATCTACAACGTTAATTAAAATTTACTTCAAACCTCGCATCATTAGATGCTTTTATCTTAAATTCAACCTTTCTCTCTTTCGTTTCTGGCGATAGAATTTCTCCAATTCGTGAGGGTAATACATAAAAATATATCTTTATCTGCTCTGGATAGATTTCTTCAATCTTAACTCGTTTCCCTAAATAAAAATACAATTTATTTGGAAATAAAAATGTCCCAGATACAACCCATTCCTCTGCATTTACATTCTCTTTTGTTATCGTACCTGTAAATCCATACGGACCTTTTACCGAATAACCTATCTTGCTTGACATCAATGTTATTTGCACTTCTTCATCAGGTTTGCAAAAACATCCTGAAAAAACAAAAATACTTGCCACAATAATAAAGCAAATACTAATCTTTTGAACATTCTCTTTCATATGTTTCTCCTCAACAATTTTTTTATTAGACAATTATTTTATGAAACCTTACATTTCATATATATGTCTTATATATAGTAAACCACAAACGAATCGCGTGGCAAAATGAAAACAACGAACAACATCAGGAAAGGGCAAAAAAATGAACAAAAAAGGCTTTACATTAATCGAACTCTTAGTCGTCATTGCTATCATCGGCATACTTGCAGCAATTCTTTTACCCGCATTAGCACGTGCACGCGAAGCGGCACGTCGTTCCAGTTGTCAAAATAATCTAAAACAGTGGGGATTAGTCCTAAAAATGTATAGCAACGAAGCAAGAGGTGAACGTTTTCCCCCTGTTCAATTTGGCGCCTACCCTCAAATCAATGGAAACATTGAGGTCCGTGCAGATTTATGTCCGAGCACATTTTTAATCTACCCAGAATATCTTAACGACCCCATGATTGCTTTTTGCCCATCCGACTCTGACTACCGTCAGACCATTACCCGTGCAAAATATCCCGACCGAGATGAATGGTGTGTCAATTATTACACAAACGACACCATTTCCTGTGCCTCCGCTATGGATTCAAGTTATATCTATTTAGGTTTGGTTATGGATCGCGTCAGCGACGAATGGCCACAAGTAGATATTACACCTATGGTAAACGTATTAAATACCTTGGGTGCTGGTCCTGTCTCAGGCTCAGGTAATGCCCCTGCTCAATTAGTATACGGTCTAATGGCGTTAGCAAAACCAGAACTTATCACCGCCGTACAAAACAAAGATAACGCTGGCATTATGCGTGTTATTGATGCTGATATAACAAGCAGTATTCTTGAAGGCTATGGTAATGCAGGAACAAACACCGTTTACCGCCTACGTGAAGGCATTGAACGTTTCCTTATTACAGATATCAACAATCCTGCAGCCAGTTCAAAAGCACAGAGCACCCTACCTATTATGTTCGATAAAGTCGCAACTGATGCCTCTAATTTCAACCATATTCCAGGCGGTTCTAACGTCCTTTACCTGGATGGACATGTCGAATTTATCAGGTACCAACCTGTTGGTGGGACTGCTCCAGTTACACAAGCGGTTGCAGTTGTAATAGGTGTTCTCGTATCAGCATTAACATAATTATCAATAAGAAAATAAGCAGTAACGAAATAAAAGCAGGATATATATCATATCCTGCTTTATATTTTTCCAATAGGAAGAAGGATATATATTTCCTGTATTATTTATGAATAATTATAAACAAAGAAAAAAATATATATCCATTCAATTTTATGTTTATACTTATATCCACTTATAAAAGGATTTTACAATGATAAAAAAACCTGTTATTGGTATTACGATGGGAGATATAAATGGCATTGGTCCCGAAATTATCGGCAAAGTCCTTAGAAGAAAAGAACTGTTTGAACTTTGTTTTCCCGTTATTCTCGGGAATATCAACGCATATACATACTACAACAAAAATTTACCTGATCTCAGGGAACCCATTAAAATCTATTCACCAGAAGAAATTTACCGTCATCCAGATAAAATAGGATTCATTGAACTCGAATATGAACAACTACATATACACCCAGGGATTCTCGACCCTATCAACAGTACATCTGCGACAGCATGGATTCATCAAGCAGTCATCTGGGCATTAGAAAAAAAATTGGATGCCATTGTTACATGCCCTATCACAAAAGAAGGTCTGGCAAAAGCTGGAATCCCCTTTGACGGTCATACAACCATGCTTGCAGAATGGACAAATACAAAACACTACCGTATGTCCCTATTTGCTGGGGAAAGAAGAGTAGTACATCACACAGCCCACATGTCATTATTAAATGCTATCCAAAGCCTTAATAAAAACGACCTCATAAAAACTATCGAAATCGCTCATAACGCACTCACAAAAATACATATCCCCGAAATAAAAATAGGCATCGCAGGATTAAACCCTCACGCAGGTGAAAATGGACTTTTTGGAAATGAAGAACTTGAAATTATTACCCCAGCAATAAAAGAATGTAATCAAAACGGAATCCCATGTTATGGACCTTACCCCCCTGATACGATATTTAAACGAATGTTTGACGGTGAATTTAATATGGTCATCGCCATGTATCACGACCAAGGACATATCCCTATGAAACTCATCGCTATGGATGAAGGTGTAAATGTAACATTAGGCTTACCTATAATAAGAACTTCTGTTGACCATGGCACCGCATTCGATATCGCTGGGAAAGGAATAGCCCGCGAACATAGCCTGTATAATGCAATCAAACTCGCTATTGATTTTTCCACATATAAGGAATAGAATCCATGCCCCCCTTAAAAAGAATAACAACAAATAATAGTTACCATTCAGGGCAAATCACTTCCCTTTATTTTGTCCTGCTTTCTATTCCTTTATTATTTATCTGCTTTCCATCACATTCCCAAACGTTTTCAATCCATCCCCGATTCCTTCCTGTGGGACCCAAACCATGGGCAATTGCAGTCTCAGACCTTAATGGTGACGGCATCCCTGACATTGTAACAGCAGACCGAGGCGAAATGAGAAACCCAAGAGAAGAAAAACCTGCAAATGACGAATTATCTATCCTTCTTTCACAGGGAATTCTCAATTACATAAAACTTCATCCTTCCCCTAAAACAGATTTTGCACCCTATGCAATAGCCATAGCGAATATGGACTCCCTGAAATGGCACGACATCGTAGTTTCCAATTTCCTTGCCAAAAAAAATCAAGATATTCAAATCTTTCATAACTTAAAAGAAGAAGGTATATTTACTGTTACCTCTATAAAAATACCCGATGAAAACCTAAAATACACCCAGATAACTGATGGCGATGAACAGCCTTTATTCACAACCCCAGGCTTAACTTCCCTATTAATTACAGATTTGAATAAAGACGGACTTAATGATGTTATTACAACAGGATGGACAAGCGATATTGTCGTGGTACTTACAGGTGACTCAAAAGAAAATCTTATAATATCCCAAATAATACCGTTATCAAAAGGTCCCCGTGCATTAGCAATATCCGACTTAGATAACGATAAATATCCCGATATAGCAGTAACAATGTATAACTCAAACGAAATATGCTTCCTAAAAGGTGATTCCGATTTTAAATTCCACGAATACTCACGTATTCAAACACGTGGTTCCCAACCTAATCACATTGTTCTTGCAGATTTTAACGCCGACGGAAAAACAGATATTGCAGTTACACACAGAAAAATAGACCATCCCCTCGAAATCCTTTATGGCAGTAGCGAAACATTCTCTTTCCCTTTGTCCAATGTTTACTACTTCAACACTTCCAACCCCGAAACGCATTCAGAGCTGATGGATATTATAACGTCTGACTTTAATAATGACCATTGGGACGATTTAGCCCTTGTAGATAGAAAAGGAGAACAATTAATCGTATTAATAAATAAAGGGACTGCCACCAAAAATATCTTCCAACACAACACCTTCACAATTGAAAAATATCCTCTTAAATCAGGTAGACCCCTTGCTCTTGCTTCCACAGATTTCAACCAAGATGGGTATGCAGACATTGTCGTAAGCACTGATGCTAATGAAATTATATTTTTCATAAACAACAAAAAATCCAAGTAATGTTTCCCTCACTATCATACTCTTAAATAAATTATTGCCCACTTTCTTTACGAACCCAAAATTTTTTATTCTTCCATTTTCTTATTGTTCTGTACCAATAATGTTTCCTCTCGGTATCCCATGGCTTTAACCCAAACCGCACATAGTTATACTCATCCAAAAATGCCTGAACATCAGAACAGAGTAAAGGAAGTTTCTTCGGCAACTCTTCCATAATTTCCTCTACAGTCAAATGTGAGACCTTCCAATTATTTCTTTTAAATATTGATTCCATCTTCTTAAACAATTTCATTGCATCTCTTTGGTCTTTAGCCAAAGATACCTTCCTCACCGTCACCTTCTGAATTCTAACCAATCGTTTTAAAATTCCCCAGATAAATTCAATAAAATATATCAACAATAGAAGTATCAATAAAGCAAACACAGAACCTACAGAAGGAACTGGTAATTTTTTCCCTGGATTAATGTAGTCATCAATGTTACGAATAAAACCAACCGACTTAAAACCAAAACTGGGAAGTTGATACCCCTGGTCAAAACCTATAATCCGTTGATACCAAAACATCCGCGTCTGAAGCACCCAACGCGTTAATCGCCGTACCAACTGATTCCGCATAAAATAATTACTATCTGGCATGGGTGAAGGATCAAAAGGAACCCAACCATATTCTGGAAACAGAACCTCTACCCACAAATGTGCCATCCCTTCACGAACCAGATAAGAGCGATTTTCCGAATCCCATTCCCCTCCAACATAACCAGAAACAACTCGGGCGGGTATCCCCAAACTACGGACAGCAAGAGCCATTGCTGACGCAAACAGTTCACAATGACCTCTCCGAATCTGCATAAAAAAAGCATTCATTGGATGTTCGCCTGGTAACGGTGGAATATCCAATGTATACTGAAATTCAGCTCCCGATAACCATCCCTCAATCGCCTTGACTTTCTCATACACCGTCTCTTTACCAGAAACAACACTTTGAATACGTGCCTGCACCTCCGGTGATAAATCATGTTGTGTAAGTAAATCATAGTCCCGTGGCGACATTAATTCTTTATAATTAGAAGAAGCCTCTTTTAATTTATCCCCATCCCATTCAACTAAATCCGAAATCACTGTGTAGACCATTCTACGAACATTATTTGTTGTAACAGTAACTGTATAATCCTTCGTCATATCCCAACCTAACAATACCCGTGAACCAGTATCCTTCGTTCGGAACTCACGAACACGGTCCAAAACAGGAACTCCATCTTCTGGTATCTGGTCCAAATATATCTCCTGAACGACAGGCTTTGATGACAATTCACGAACCTGCTCTAATTTTAACCTTTTCTGGGCACTTCTCTTTTGTTGTTCTATAGACCTTAACAGCGATATAAAAGATACTACCGTTCCAGACATCTCATACGACTCTTCAAGAGGCCAACGACGCCATTGAACACCAAGATATGTAGGTAAACTCGTAATCCGCCAATAAAGTCGATTCTCTGGTATAGGCGGATTTGCACCTGCAGACGGAATATGAACACTCATAACAGGGGTATACGAGATTTCAATAGACTGTCCACCTTTTAATGAGACAGTAGTCGAAATACCTGACCTTGTCACATTTCCGATATCCCGACCAAAAATACCTGCTTCCAATCTCGGCATAAACAAAAAACTCACAACTATTAAAAACCAACCCAATGTAATATTCAACAAAACCACTATAAATATATATGCCCCATAACTCGAAAATTTTATTTTTCCCTGTAAAACACGCTTATTACTTACAACATCTTCCTTTGTATACGTCATCGTTACCAATGGCAACAACACAAATACAAAACATATAAATAAAAGAAGAGAAATACCAACAATAAACTCAGGTGCCTGAACCCCTGCTCCTAATAACAAGAAAAAACTCATTAATATAATGTATAAATATTCCTTTAACCCTTTCTTCCGAACCATCAACGTCAATTGGATAATCGCCGTTAATAACAATACCGTATCTAAAATACCTATCGTCATAATCAATACTGGCAAACTAATACTAACTATCCATAGCGGTATTTGAATATAGGTGGAATAACGCGGAAATCTTTCAACAATCCTCTCCACAAAGAAATTAAGAAATAGAGGGATAATAGGAATGAAAAAAACAATACTCCCATAAGAACGAACTGCTGTCAATGCCAAATATGACGAAGCGACAACAATAGCCACCGCTAACTTTAATGTCATGTTATATCTATTTACTTGCTTTAATAACATCGGGATTTAGAATCCTCATACCAACTATACTTTTACCCCAAAGTTCGGGATTGACAGATAAAAGTAATAGTCGGGAATTTCTACCTTCTTGAAAATATTTATTCCATAAAGCCTCATCAATCTCCTTGCTTTCAATAGCCTGCACTAATGCCAACCTCTTTAATATTAAATTCAGATGCCCTATCCCATGTCCCGTCGGAATTCGTTCCATATCTGTCCAAATTCCGACATGGAATTGTTTCATAATTAAAGAAAATGCTAACGATGCAACAAAATCTATCATGGTCTCAAATAATTCATCATCAGAATCAGACCTCTTTCTCAAATCAAGGTAGATAAGATATTTATTAGGTAAACTTAAAGCCCACTCACGTACTAACCAAATCCCTAATCGAGCACTTATTTTCCATGCAATATATCGGAGATCATCCCCCGGCTGATATTCACGAACAGAATAATAATCTCCCGATTCAGATATTAACGTTCGCGTGGGAACACGACTACCACCAGCATAATTACCCAACGTCTGTATATTAAGATATTGCGTTTTAGGAACTACAAGAACCTCCGACGTAATTTTATACGTCGCCTGTTTCTCAATAATCCCAAGAGGAAATTCAGATTTTATAATCACCTCCGTAATTTTAATCAAACCCCGTTTCATAAATACCTGCTGAAAAGAAAGTTCTACACCATCACGGGCGGGTATCATTGGAACCTTACCTAAAAATAACCTTGTTTGCTTTCCTTTAACATCCTCAATAACCAATTCTATTGATATACCATATAAAGGAAATCTTTTTTGTAAATTCTCGACCCGTACCCATATAGTCACCTCTTCACCTCTTGTAACCTGCTCTGGAACCAATATATCAACTTTGGGTGGCTTAAAATTCAGTCGGGACATAACCTCCGCACATACTCCAATTGAAAAACAAATAGCAAACGCTAAATATAAAATGTTATTCCCACTATTCCACGCAGAAAGTAACAAAAGCGCTGTAAAAAACACCTCCCCTATCCAATACTTTCGATTTGTTGCCTTCTGTTTTAATATTCCTGTAACCATAATTAACGGGGAATTGGAACTGTTCGGAGTATTTCTTGAATAATTCTCTTTCGCTCCTCAGCCAGATGTGTTAAATTAAATGACTTCGTTTTGGTAATCAACCGATGTGCCAATACCGATTCCGCTACTTCCCTAACATCTTGCGGAGTAACAAATTCCCTACCATGTATTAATGCCCATGCCTGCGAAGCCACATATAGACTCTGAGTACCACGAGGACTGATACCTAATTCTACTTGCTCATGGGTTCTGGTCTTTTCTATTATTTGTAAAATATAGTGTGAGATAGATTCATCTACTAAAATACCCTTTGTCCGTTCCTGTAATTCCAACACCTCTTCCGCTGTAAGAACAGGTGGTAACTCTGTAATTTCTTTCACCACATCCCGTTTTTTCATTATCACCAATTCTTCTTCCGCAGGCGGATAACCTATCTCTAACCGTATCAAAAAACGGTCTAACTGCGATTCTGGCAAACTATAAGTCCCTTCATATTCAATAGGATTCTGTGTAGCAATAACAACAAAGGGTTGTGGCAATCCGTACGTCCTACTATCCATCGAAACCTGGTACTCACTCATCGCTTCCAACAAAGCACTCTGAGTTTTAGGCGGAGTTCGATTAATTTCATCTGCAAGAACAATATTCGCAAAAATGGGACCACGACGAAATTCAAATTCCGCTGTCTTCGGATTTAGTATAGAAACACCTAATATATCCGAAGGCAACATATCACTCGTAAACTGAATACGATGAAATTTACAATTCATTGAACGTGCCAACACTTGAGCCAATGTCGTCTTCCCCATCCCTGGCACATCCTCAATCAGAATATGCCCACGAGCAAGAATACCAGCAACACACAATTGGATTGCATACGTCTTGCCTAAAAATACACGTTCTACATTATTTATTAATTTGTCAATTTTTTGTTTATACGCTTCAATCATGCTGTAAAAAACATTCCTTTTTCGTTTTTAATTCCTTACCGAACCATCTCTACCTTAAAAATCACAACCATTCAGCAAACCAATCTTCAATAATAGAAAGATATGTATCACGAAATGACTTTGTTTTCCTTTGAACTATATGCAACGCCTCTGGCATACCTAATAAGTCATATATCTTCTCGGCACCTTTTAAATAGGATACCGCCGTTTTTCCCTTGGCTGATGTTTCTGAATTTTCAGAAGGATTTATAATCAACACTGCACTCGTGGCACACAATGCAAGAATATGCTCTATATCAAAAGCCTCCTCGCCTCGTTCTATCTTTTTGCGGAGTTCAGGAATAAGGTCATGCTTACTACTAAACAACCAATTGTATTTACTCTTCTTATCCTTCCAAGAACTCAAAGGTCCAATAGCAACACATGCCTGTATCATAGGTTCTATCGCTGTCAAAAGAATGGCTTGCAATGCTCCAAAACCTTTCCCAAGCACACCAATACTCGTTATATCTGTTGTAAACCATGTTCCAAACACACGGAGTCCTGCCAAATAGTCCATCAATATTTTGCCTTGATAAGACACCTTGTTGTTCTTACCGCTATTCGACCTCTTTGAATCCTTCCGCTCCCCAAAATACAAACAATCCGGAACCATAGTAATATAACCAGAATATGCCAAATCCCGTGCAAGAGCATATTGACTATCCCCCTCAATTCCAGACAATTCATCCTTCCCTTGCGAAATAGCATCATGACAACAAAGAATTGCAGGCGTCGACTCCTTCTTACTCCGTTCAGGAGCAAACACCCAAGCCATTATTCGCTCATCTTCTTGAACAGAATACTCAATCTTATACCTACGAACCTCATCTTCTACACTTTCATCAATAACCTTCGTATGCGGAACAAATATTCCAGATTTATCCTCCTCTATCTCATCATAAAGAGGGTCCGTTAAAATTAATAAATCTTCTCCAAGATAACTCAAAAATTGCCTCTTTATCTCTTCTCGCTTTTCTCGCCAATCTTCTGCATTCTTTATCTTATTCAAATCTATCATAACATCACACCTTCTTCTACTATTAAAAATAAATCCTATTTATTCATTTTAATTATTTTGATTCTCCATTAAAACAGAAAGGAATATTATCATAACACTATACATAAACAAAGTTTCAATTCATTAAATTCGTTTTCCAAAAAATGTTCTCTCACATTTCACCTTTTCAACCGAAATATATAAACACAATCTCGTCCAGTTACAAAAAATTCATCTTGTTTTTCACCGCCAAAAGCACAATTCGAAGGCTGTTTGGGAATCGTTATAGAACCTATTTTATGACCTTCGTCATCAAAAATAACAACACCTTCTGATGAAGTAACCCAAAGATGATTCTGTGTGTCCATTTTTATCCCATCTGGCATTGGAACATCACAAAATTTTACTTCCTGAATCAAACCCTCTTTCAAAAAATCAACAAATTTATACACAGCATTTTGTTCAGTATCCGCAACATACAACATCTTCTCGTCCCGTGATAATGCAATACCATTAGGTTTTTTCAAATTCTTATTCAACAATCGAATCTCTCCTCCTGTAGTGACACAATATATGCCACAAAACCCCAGCTCCGAATTAGGTCCTTCCATACCACCAGGCAAACCATAGGGCGGGTCTGTAAAAAACACCGTTCCATCACGTGCAATAACTAAATCATTGGGGCTATTCAATCGTTTCCCTTGATATTTCTCCGCAATCACATCAAACGTTCCATCCTTATTCATTCGTGAAACCCTTCGATTCCCATGCTCAGCAAAATAAATCCTTCCTTCCTTATCAACTGCTAAACCATTCGAGTTACCACTCGGCTCTCGAAAAGGAGTTTTATCTAATTTATACACCGCATTCGCAGGTATATCACTAAATATCCAACCAATATCTTTAACCCATAACGGACCCTCGGTAAACGTAAATCCACATAGTTCCACAATAGGCTGTTCACTAACCAAAAATGAACCCAAGATAAAAACACACTGAACAATACCTACAAATGCCATATCCAATCCCTTCTCTTAAATATTAATTTTTTGTTCCTATACAAATTAGCATATCATATAAAAACCTGTTATGAAACAATTATAATTACAATTCTAAATAAAAATAATTAAAATAAACACATATAAACAATAAACATCGATGGAGTTCAACTCTAATGCAAGGAAAAAATCCTTGGTTCTTCTCTGTCCATGGAGGACATAGTAAAGAATTCTGTGACCATGCTGATAGTCCTATTGAACAAATGATTCTGCGTGCTATCGAAATAGGTATGCCTGTATTTGGTATCTCCGAACATGCCCCACGTAATCATGAAAAATACCTTTACCCCGAAGAAATCGAATTAAATCGCACACCAGACTCCCTAATCAAAACATTCCATAGATACTGTGACACCATAGAACATCTACAAAAAAAATATGCCCAGCAAATTACCTTACTAAAAGGGCTGGAAATTGAAGTCGTGCCAACCGATTCGTATGTCGAATTCTCAAAAAAAATAATAAAAGAAGGGAATATTGAATACATAGTTGGCTCCGTCCATTGGGTCAACGATATTATGACCGATTTTTCAAAAGAAACCTTTGAAGAAGCCATCAAAACGTTCAACGGGTTAGAAAATCTCATGGTATCTTATTATCAAACCCTGATAGACATGGTAAACAACATAAAACCTGACATTGTTGCCCATTTTGACCTGATTACCTGTTTCCTCAAACCAGATGAACTTCCTACTCCCTCCCCTAAAATAACCAAAATAATTGAAAAAGCTTTAGAGGCGATAAAACAGAATAATTGCCTACTCGAACTTAATACCAGCGGGTTACGAAAACCTATACAACGTATATTCCCTGACTCTATTATTATTCAACAGGCAAAGGAATTGAGCATCCCATTTACCTTCGGGGATGATTCGCATAGTGTCAATCAAGTAGGCTATGGCATTACTCAGGCACGCCAACTACTTCTCAATCACTCTATCTCCCATGTTATCAGATTAAACAAACCCAACCCAGAAGATAGAACTGTTATTCGTGAAGAAATACCCCTAAACAATAGGCTTCGTAAAGAAAATCATTTGTGAAAATTTTATCTACTATCTCGTGTTAATTAACATAGTTCTAATATAGATATCCTACTCATGTATCTGCTCATCTCAACGACACATCAACAAACTTCAAAAAATCATCTTTAGAACATTGAATTATCATAATATCTGTTGCATGTAGCATACCTATAACCCATGGGTAATCCTTTTCAATAGGACTGGTATAATAACACATAAACATTGTGTCACCTCGCATTGTTACCCCTCCATAAGAGGTATCCCCAGCACTGGGAAAATCGGTCAACCATCTTAACCCTTCAGGGCTAACATAATACAATGCTGTTCTCTTCCTATTAAAGATACTTCCCGTATACCAAAAAGGCCCCTTATTCTTACATTCCCTTCGACCAATCGCAAACACTTTCCCATCCAAAGCAAATAAACAAGGACCATCCAAACGGGTTAATCTCGTTTCCATCTTATCCCATTCCTTATATGGGTATCTTGAAGTAGCCACTAAAGTACTTCCTTGCGAATGACCAAAAAAGGAGCCGGAATATTCCAATCTCGCCGTGCAAATTATTCTACCATCTGGCAAAAACTCAAAATCCGTTTCATCATTCCTTGCCCCCTCATGAATAATTGACACCATATTCCAATGCACTCCATCAACAGACCGGAATAATGCAGACTTCCCATGTTCATACCAATATGCCGTTACATACCACTCCACACAATCCTTCGTTTTAGGCCTCCAAAAAAGCCAACCATCGGCTTCCCCATCAATCGGCTGAAAACATCCCCAATGTCTACCATCTCTCGAACTGGAATACAACGTCCGATACGGCTCCGCAAAAAAATCTTTATTCACCAAAGCATACAAAAATAACTTGTCACCTATCGCTCCAAATTTCGGGTCACGTATATCCTCCCCAGAAACCTTAAATTCTGCAACTCTTGTCCATTTAGTACCATCATTCGACTCCCATAAAAATAATTTGCACTGTTCGCTCGCTAAATGAAATGGTGAGTTCGCATGAACCAAATAAAACCTCCCCCGCCAACATATCAGGTCCGAATTAGAATTATGCAATCCATCTGAATACATAACCTCTAATCGATAATCAAAACGGGCATCGACCTCCGATTGATTAGCCCGTTCCATCACCCAAACAAATAAAACAATTAAAAAAATAAAAACAAAAATACAAAAATTAAACAAAATAATAAGAATCGTCTTATACATACCTATTACCTTCTTCTTTTAAAATTGATTTTATAGTTTAATTTTACGATAATAATAAAGAACAAGTATAGTAGTGTATAAACTTAATTTCTAAAAAAATAAAAAGGAATACATTATGAAAAACAAAAATCACCATAAAACCCGTCGTGAGTTTATAAAAGATGCAAGCATTGTCGGCTCCACAATCTATCTTGGTACTCAGGTTAAAGCAACTGCTCAAAACAAATCCTCTGATTTGAAAAAAGAAGCCTTAGCACTCAATGGCGGGGCTCCTGCTGTAAAAGCAACACCACCAGATGCAACTAAATGGCCTATCTATGGAGATGAAGAAATTAATCTCGTAACCGAACTCCTCAAAAATCCAGGATATGGACCCATCGCAGAATTCGAAGAAGCATGGAAAAAACATTTTGACTGTCCCTATGTCAAAGCACATTGCAACGGCACAAGTGCCTTATCGTCTACCCTATTCGCATTAGACCTGCCACCAGGCAGTGAAATCCTTGTCCCCGACTACAGCACATGGTTTCCCGTCGTCCCAATGCGATTCTTCAAATATGTCCCTGTTTTCGTCGATGTTAACCCTAAAACGATGAATATCGATGTTGAAGACTGCAAAAAAAGACTCTCCCCAAAAACACGAGCAATTTTGCCCGTTCACTGGTATGGGCTTCCCTGCGATATGGATATCATTACTGACTTTGCCAAAGAACACGGTTTAGAAGTTGTAGAAGATGCAAGTCATGCCCACGGAGCAAAAGTTAAAGGCGTTTATATCGGCAAATGGGGACGGATGGCTGGTTTCAGCCTACAAACAACCAAACCTTTACCAGCCATTGAAGGTGGAATGGCAATGTATAAAGACATCCGCGACTACGAACGTTCCGTTACGTATGGAAACTATGACCTACCTAAAACATTCCCTGAAGATAGCCCCTACAGAAAATATCAAGGGACTGCTTTCGGTGGCAAATTAAGAATACACCCCATCGCAGCCATATTAGGCAATATTCAGCTAAAAAACCTCGAAGAACGAAATGCCAAAGGCGTTGCTCAAATGAAAAAATTAAACGACGCTATAACACAACTTCCAGGTCTATCCGCTCAATATGTCCGACCCGATGTCGAACGAGTTTATTACTCACGCAATTTAATGTTCATAGACGAAAAGAAATCTGGTGCATCTCGATCCGCCATCGTTAAAGCCCTGAAAGCAGAAGGCGTTGACGTCGTCGAATATCAATGGACGCTATTACATACCTACCCAATCTTCAGCGAATCTAAATGGTGGGAGTTTATGCCAGTCCTACCTAAAGAAGGAACTACCAAAGGGTGTGAAGAAGCGAATCGCACCGCAATATCTTTACCTTATTTCACAACAGAACAACCCGAATTGGTTGAACAGTATATACACGCGTTCCAAAAAGTCTGGGCTCACATTAATGAATTAACTTAATTGATAACAAGAAACTATTTAATTTATTCGTTAGTCATATTCACAACAAATAACAAATCCACCTAGAGGAGAGAAATGAATGGAAGCCACAGTTTCTTCACCACCTACCGTAGAAGTAAAAAACCCAAGAACGGGAGAACTCCTTTATTCCTTCCAGGAAATCACAGAAATCGATGTGGAACAAATGTACTCCACAGCCCAAAAAGCCTTCGAAAAAATCAGTACCATGACTGTCCGTGAACGACTTAACGAACTCGAAAAAATTAAACAATACCTTATAAAACATCGCGAAGAAATTGCTCAATTTATCAGTAAAGAAACTGGCAAATGTATAACCGATGCCCTTATCTTAGAATTATTCCCTGCCGTTGACCAGATTGACTATTACCAGAAAAATGCAGAAAAAATACTTCGCGACCAAAAAGTACCAACCCCAATCCTACTTATGGGCAAAAAATCAAAAATTGTATACGAACCATTAGGGATTATCCTCATTATCTCCCCTTGGAATTACCCATTCCATCTATCTTTTGTCCCCTTTGTCTGTGCTTTTATTGCTGGAAACGCTGTGATTATCAAACCATCACGGCTAACACCATTAAAAGGGTTATATGAAAAAATTATCGAAGAATCAGGCTTCATGAAAGGTGCTCTACAAATTGCCTACGCAAGCCGAAAAACCGCCAATCTACTCATCGAGAAAAAACCCGCTAAAATACATTTTACTGGCAGTGTCGACGTCGGAAAAACAATTATGAAGCAATCCGCACAATACCTGATTCCCGTCGAATTAGAACTGGGTGGAAAAGACCCCATGATTGTATTCGAAGATGTAAACTTAGAACGAACCGTTACAGGAGCAATATGGGGAAGCTTCACAAATTGCGGACAAACATGTACCTCCGTTGAGCGAATATTTGTTCACGAATCCATCATGGAACCCTTTGTAAAACTCATGGTAGAAAAAATCAAAAAATTGAGAACATTGGCAAATACACCAAATCCATCAGATGAAGCAGAATTAGATGTCGGCTGTATGACTGCCGATTTCCAAATCGAAGAAATAGAATCACAACTTGAAGAAGCAAAACAAAAAGGTGCCAATATTATTTGTGGCGGTGTAAGAGATAAAAATAGCCATGCTTTCCCACCTACCATCGTGACGAATGTCGGTCGTGATTATCGCATCCAATACCACGAAACATTCGGACCTGTAGTCACGATTACACCATTCAAAACTGAAGAAGAAGTAATACAAATGGCAAACGACTCACCTTATGGACTCTCAGCAAGCGTCTGGTCTGCCGACCTGAAACGTGCAGAACGAGTCGCTCGAAAAATTGTAACTGGAAATGTATCAATAAACAACGTCCTCGCCACACAGGCAAACTCCGCTCTACCTTTCGGTGGCATCAAAGACAGCGGTTTCGGAAGATACCGCGGTGCACAAGGACTATATGCATTCTCTAATATTAAAAGTATCCTCATTGACAGACAATGGAGCCGATTAGAAGCATACTGGCATCCTTACTCCCGCAAAAAATTCGAACTCTTCTCTAATGTATTTGAAACCGTATTCCAACGCGGAATTATCCCTCTACTAAAAACCAGTTGGCTCGGGCTTAAATTAGAACTCCTATCACGAAAACACCGACTATAACCTTTACTATCGTGGATAAACGTATCCCATGCTTTTTTAATTCATCCCTATACATACATGAATAAAGAAATAAAATCAAACCACATAAAAGTTGGATATTATAAACATATTAAAAATTTATAGGTCTACCATGAAAGAAATTTCTCAAACAGAACATTTCGATTCAATTATTCAAAACAATAAAGACGTATATCTAATGTTCTTCAAACATAGCACACGTTGCCCAATTTCATGGAGTGTAAAAAAAGAAGTAGATGCCTTCCTTAAAAACCATCCCCAATACCTTGAACATACCTATCTAATAAATGTAATCGACTCCAAAAACCTGTCAAATTACATCGCTGAAAAAACAAAAATAAAACACGAATCCCCTCAAATTATTATTATGAAAGATAACTCCGTAATAGCACACTTTTCCCATCTAAGCATTACAGAAAACAAAATCCTCGAACATCTTAAATAAAATTAAATTTCTATATCTATCTTCTTTGTTCAAACCGCATATTTTAGCATTATTAACAAAAAAAAATAAAAATAAATAAAAATAAAAAAATGCAAAAACATCCAACACCTTTTTAATTTTATGACTAAGATAGAAATAAAATATCCCTAAAAAAAGAAAATATAATTACTTAAAATCTTTCTATTAAATTTATCCATTTTTTTACAAAAAATAAAAAAATAACTTGACTTTTGATATTTAGGGGATATATGATAATATATACTAAAATTTGAAAGGCAGAACACTGACGCAAAAAAAGATATATATGGCTGTAGGCGATAAAATGACTGAAAAAAGAACAAATAACCCAATTTTACTTGAAAACGTTTTAGTGGCTAACTGTGTTAACAAAATAACAATAAGAATTCTTTCGGAAAAAAGATGTCCCTATTCTGAGGCGTCTGGTTTATATACGTCATGGTTTATTAATCAATTAAAACAACAACTATAAGGAACATGATTATGGGTATCAAAAGGCTGGATTCAATGTTTATCATGCTGGTGGTAACAGCAATTATTGCTGTAGCGATGCCAGCACAATCTGTGGTCTATGTGGACAAGATGGCACCACGACCTGGTGGCGTCGAAGATGGTTTGACCTGGGCAACTGCGTTCGACACGATTCAGGAAGGTATTGACCTTGCGTGGAGTATTGGCGGAGATCAGGTCTGGGTTGCGGGTGGACCCAATGGCGGAGGTTATGTTTATGATGAACTTCGAACCGAGCCGTGGGGTAATGTGCCTGTAGATGGTTCTTTAGTTCTCAAAGAGCATGTTCATCTATACGGCGGATTCGAAGGCTACCATGGCATCCAGGAAACTTCGTTAAATCAAAGAAATCCTCGGAGAGCAGTAACTATTATTGATGGTTTTCGCTCTCGTGGAGGTGTGTCTGCTTATCATGTGATAGTTGTAGGTAAACTATCCGACCTTGCGTTGGATATGCGCATTGACGGCTTCCAGATTACGGGAGGGAATGCTTTAGGCGCTCCAGGAGATTATCATACATGGCGTGGTGGTGGATTGTATAACTGGGCAGGGCAGGTAACCGTTGCCAACTGTACATTCATTGGTAACATCGCACAAGTTTCCGGTGGTGCTATAGCCAACGAAAGTAATGGAGGTATCCTGCCTCAACTTACAATTCAAAATTGTGTTTTCTATCAGAACACTGCTAAACGCCAATTAGACACATTTTTGAATCCTATTCGTGGTGGCGGTGCCATCTTCTCTAACCAAGCAAATGTCACAATTGCATTCTCAACCTTTGTTGAAAACACGGTAGACTCCACTACAGGTGGGTTATATGGTTTAGCCAGTGGTGGATTTTTTGGCTTCAACACGACAAACTCAAGTGCAATTAATAGTTGTATCTTCTGGAATAATACACCAGCATCACTTCAATGCGTTCAAGTCTTTTGTAGTGGTGGCGGAGCACCTCCGGGATGTGGGTTACCAACTATAACTAACACAAATATCGCTCAGAATCAGAACCCATCATTTGCTACCGCTCCCCCAGAGTTTGAATTACAACCTGCTTCACCATTTGTTGATACAGGTACAACACCCTATCCGGGCTTACCGACAGATATACGAATGGTTCCGCGTCCTCAAAATGTTGGTAATGACCGCGGGGCTTATGAGACTGTTACACTTCCTATGACTGCAGTGTGCAGAAATGACCAGTCCGTATCGTTAGATAACACCGGAAATGCATCCGCACCAGCTGTGAACTTTGCAGATTTAGTTAATAGCATCGTTCCCGGCGGACTATGGCGGGTTCAAGTTAGTGGCGGATATAAAGTTAACTTCGATTGCAGTATGTATCCATCCACAACTATTACGGTGCGGTTAATAGAAAATACAGGACGCTGGGTAGAATGCAATGCCACAGTTGCTGTAAATGATTCAATTGCACCTACCGCAGTATGCAAAGACATAACAGTATACCTAAACAATGCAGGAACATACACATTAAGCGCCAGTGAAATTGACAACGGTTCATCAGACAACTGCTCAGTAAACATATCTATTCCGTCAACAACATTCACCTGTGCTGATGCAGGTTCAACTATACCTATAACCCTTACTGCCACTGACCAGGCAGGAAATAGTGACCAGTGCACTGCAAATGTAACTGTAAGCGACAACTTGCCTCCAAATGTAGTGACAAAACAAGTCACCGTACAGTTAGATGCTACCGGAAATGGTTCCATAGTTCCTGCGGATGTGGACAATGGCAGTTCTGATAACTGTGGTATTGCTAACCTATCTCTGGATAAGAGCACATTTACCTGTGCAGATGTCCCATCCGTATTAATCAATCTCACCGCAACCGATGTAAACGGCAATGGCAATTCTGCACCGGCATTAGTTGTGGTGCAAGACAATCTACCACCAACAGTCTTGACAAAAGACATTACGGTTCAGTTGGATAGCTCTGGACAGGTAACAATATTACCTGCAGATATAGATAATGGCAGTTCCGATAACTGCGGTATTGATTCGATGGAGGTTGTTCCAGAGACACTCTCTTGTGCTGATTTAGGTACGACAACAGTCGATCTGGTTGTTCACGATATAAACGGCAATCAGGCGTCTGCACAAGCCACAATCACTGTAGAAGATAATATCGCACCGACTGTGCTAACCAAAGATGTGACATTATATCTCGACGCCTCAGGTCAGTTGACAGTAGTACCATCAGATGTGGACGATGGCAGTTATGACAACTGCCCAATTGACCACATGGAGGTTGCTCCAAACACCTTTAGTTGCGAAGACATCGGTTCACATGTTGTAACCCTGACCGTTTATGACCCAGCGGGTAATAGTTCTTCGGATACCGCTACCGTAACGGTTGAGGATAATCTACCGCCAACGGTAATTACAAAGAACATCACCATAGATTTAGATGCTGACGGAAATGCAAGTATTGTCCCCGCAGATGTGGACAATGGCAGTTCCGATAATTGTGGTATTGACCATCTTGAATTAGACAAGGTTTCCTTTACCTGTGCCGACCTGGGCGATAATATCGTGAATCTGACTGTTTACGATGTGAACGGCAATTCTGCTTCTGCTCCAGCTACGGTTACAGTACGCGATGTGACCCCACCCGTTATAACCGTAACAGGTGATGAGGAAATGTGGCTGAAAATTATGGTGGATTGCTACGCTGAGGAAGGTGCAACATGGACAGATGCATGTGATGGAAATGGTTCCGCCATTATCGGTGGCGACCCAGCACCGACCAATTGCCCGTTACAACTGAGCGACGAAGGTGACTATGTTATCACGTATAACTATACTGACACTAGTGGCAATCCGGCGGAACAGAAGACACGGACACTTCACGTCATCCGCAACTATCCGCCTGAAATCACACTGTTAGGCGATAATCCCATGACGCTAAGTTGCAAAGAGCCATACAATGAACCCGGCTGGACAGCAACAGATGTAGAAGATGGCGATTTGACATCAGAAGTAATTGTGACAGGTGATGTAGACCCATTTACTCCAGGAACCTACATTATCGAATACAGCGTAACAGACCATGACCCGAACTATCCGATTACTACCACAGAGTATCGGACGGTCAATGTGGTAGATAATGATTTGCCAGTATTGACCATGGAAGGACCAGAGTTATTGGCATGGCAGTTAGGCGAGCCGTGGGTTGACCCAGGCTACTCCGCTGAAGATTACTGCTGGGGTGATGTAACCGACCTGGTAGAAATTGACGGCGTTGTAGATGTTAACACACCGGGTTCATACCTGCTAACTTATACACCGAAAGATGGTAGTGGCAACTCCGGCGAATCCAAAGAGAGAAGAGTATATGTTGGAAACTTACTACAAATTGTCGAACATCCTTACGATGTAGATGCTTACACCGATGGGAATACCTTCGAGTTAAGCGTCACATTTACGGGTGGCATCTTCATCCCAGGATATGACACATATCTATGGTATCGCGATACAGACATTGTAAATAGCGGTGCTCTTGAAACCGGAATGAATACCATCGAATTAGTAGTAGATCCCACAGCACTCTCTCCAGGCACATATATGTACCGTGCTGAAATAACAGATGTTGAGATGACTCATGTCTCAGGCGACGCTCGTGTGCGAATTGCAAACCACATATCTATCACATCCAATATCTTTGACCAAACAGTCGAACCGAACACAAACGTATCCTTGAGCATACAAGCCAGTGGCGGTATCGGCGAACTAAATTATCAGTGGCAGAAGTCAACCGGTGAAAAAGCCTGGGAAAATATGTCCGACAGTGGAAATATCTCAGGCACCAATTCTGACACATTACAATTCACACCGATTACTGAAGAAGATAGTGGCCAGTATCGTTGTGCAATTAGTGATGACTACACAGATATGATATTCAGCAATGAAGCGACCATCACAGTCAGTTCCGGAATACCTGTAACTGGCGTGTTCGGGCTCGGCATTGTGACCACTCTAAGTGCTATTGCTGGTGCTTTCGCTCTACGCAGACGGCAACGCTAACAAATGTAAATAAGCCTTGTGTAAAACAAGGCTAAAAATTAAACAGGGCGTTTTATCCAATTCGGATAAAACGCCCTGAAATTTTTTTTAATTAACAAGGAAAATATAATCCTTGAAATAAGGTGGTACTTTTCATTACCCCATATACATTATGCACATCTTTTCTTAAATCTGTTCTCTTCAAAAACCATAGATATAGATATAGAATTTAATTAAATGAATGCAAAACATAACTACCATTCATAGTCTTTTAACCTAACATACCCTTATGCAAATTAGATTGTCATTATAGCGATTTTTGTTTCCCGTACTTATTTAACAAACGTAAAACCGCATATTGATCCTCCACATCCTCAAAATAATATCCATAGGGTTCTCTCAACTGACAAAAGAACCAGAGAAAAAGTCGTATGATATAGACAAGGTCAAAACGGTTATGTTCGATAATTTTTAGTGCATATTTATGGTCTTTGGTTGTAATAAAGTTCTTCCAATACTCGGGGATCTTATAACTGGGTATGTCGTTTCTATACTCATTAAACACCCATTCCGTTACCGTTTTCAGCCTACAATTCGGCGTTCTATCCTTAAAAAAACGGCGGGCAGATACGTACATATCCAAATAATCTATCGTATCGAAATTAAAGCCCAATCTATGCCACTCACACAATTTCTTTAAATAATTCACATCAAACGGTTTCACATTATACCCCGATATGTACGAGAACCGTTTGAATCGTTTTAATGTAGCATGAAGCATCGCCTTCTCATACTTTACATCCGTTAGAAAAAATTGCTCCAAATGAAACATACCACCTCGATAAAATGCTAATCCCACTAACACACAGTTATCTTCGGGAGTTGCTTGTAATGAAGTAGTCTCAATATCTAAAAACAAAATATTTTTTACATGTAAATTTTCAAACTTCTTACATGTGGTCAGCAATGATACCGTTTCTGGCGTCAATCGTACCAAGTCATAAATCGACTTCCCATTCGTATTAATCCGAATCGGCCTATAAATATAAATAAACTTGCCAAATCGATTCTTTACCAACCTACCACAAGGTAATGGATTATCTGTACAACCAGCCCGCAATACTCGAAAACTACTTCGCGCAGAAAAAAGCCCTTTAAACCATTCAATAATACGTATATCCATTTTTTTATAATAGCTATTTTAATTTCTCGTTATTTTTCAGCATACATATTACTAGAAACAAAAGCACAATATAATACAGGATAGTAAAAGAGATGTTTAAAGTTCAAAACAATCTGTATAATGTAACTATAAACAAACTTTAAGCCTACATTACTACAGAACCATATCTCCCCCTCCCTCATATCAATTCAATGGTGGAGGCGGCGGGAATCGAACCCGCGTCCGAAGATGTTTCAGTGCAGACCTACTACATGCTTAGCCCATCCTTTATAGATTCGCCATTGCGGAGCGCCTCAGGGCGGGCTCACCGCAACCGCTATGCGGAAAAGTTACTGCCTTCCGAGCACCGCAACTCCCGAAAGGACAGACCTGCTGGTTGACGCCCCATTCCGTTAGCAGGCAATCACGGGTGGGACGCGCTGCGCGTATTAGGCAGCGAGGGCCAATTCTTGATTGGCAGTTGTTTGCGACCGGCTTTTTACGAGGCCAACCGGTCAACCTCGGCATGCATTCCACACCTCAACCATCCCCGTCGAAACCTTTTCGCCCCCAGCAATAACCTATTATTCAATTGTTGTATTATATTATACGATATTTGACACCAAAAATTTTACTAAACAACATAAAAATTTTTTAATATTTTTTCATCACTCTCAATAAAGTATAATAAAACATTAACCAACATAGACTTACATCCAGAAAAAAAATATATATAGGAAACACAAATATGAAACAATTATCCATGAACTCTCGAAAAACAATATATCTTCAACTCACCTTAACTTTCTTTCTCCTACTAATCAGCACAACTACAAAAGGTATAGAGAACGATTTATTATCCTTATCCACAACAATAGACCCACTCACCCGATATATTCATATCACATATACAGTCCCCGCAGATGCTCCCAATGAAATCATAGTTTTATGCTCATGGTCTCCCATAGGCAAAAATGAATGGCGACCCGCCAAAGTAACCCCGTTCATCTCCGAAATGGCACTGCGTTTGGTTAGAGATGAAGAATGGCAAGAATGGACCTTTCAAGGTCGTATCAAAGAACTGTGTGCAGGAGGACTAAAACGAACAGTTGTATTTAACCCCTATCCCGAAGCACAAATTGATGGAAAGGTATCTATAGATTTCCGTATCGAAATTCAATCCCCCGACGGGAAAATCCTGAACACCCAGCAGGGACAAATACAGGCTGATAATTCCGATATAGTATATATTGAAGACGGGTCCCAGGCCCTACAAAAAGATTTAGTAACTACAGATGAACCCAAAGAAAATGACCGAAAATGGTTCCTTAAAACAGACAGCGACCCAACCACAGCAACATTTGGTAATATACTGATAGCCAAAAAATGGCGTGACGACATATCCATACCTCAATTAACCTATCCCCTTAACCTGCACGGTTGGTATGCAGTCTTTGTCTGCACCCCTAAAGACTATTCAATCCGATTACGATTCACCGGTGACGAACGCTCCGATGTACTCAATTCCCCAAAACCATTTCAAGAAACCCTTTGGCGATGGTGTCCTTTAGACAGACAACATCTAATAATAAAACAGAACCATTACTACACAGGCTATACCGAAAGTAGAATGGATTACATAAAATTAGTGCCTCTATCATCGGAACAGGTGCAAATCTTAGAAAACCAATTTGGCACTCCGGACAAAATCATTGCAGGCTATTTCGAACCCTATTCATGGGCATTCTTCGAAGATATACAGGAAACCCTACAACATCGCGAACCCATCTCCGCATATAAAGAAGCCCGAATTAATATTGTAGATATCCAGGTAGGTCGTTTCGGCATGAAAGTCGTTTACGAATCACGCCTTACCGACCAACTCCTCTACAATACCATCGGCGACCCTATCGGCGGTGTTATCCCCCATACAAATAATGTCGGAAAAATGCAACAAATGACCAACACACTACAAACCGAACTCCAATATGCCCACGAATTAGGCTTAACCGCACACGCCAACTTCGGCGCGACCAACTGCTACCCCGGCACACCATTACAAAGCGATATTACAAAACAACACCCCGACTGGATGACAGGTGGATTATTACGATACGACATCCCCGAAGTCCGTCAATATATCTTATCCCTATTAAAAGAAACCCTCGAAATTGGAGCCGATGGCATCTCCATAGATTTCTGCAGATACCCCGGAGGTATTGACAAACCCGAAACATGCAACCAATTCCTGCGAGAACTCAAATCCCTCCGCAACGAATTCGCACAAAAACGCAACAAATCCATCCCACTATTACTCCGTTTCCCCGCAAAAGGTGTAAGCCATTGGGAACAATTCGACTACAACACATGGATTCATGAAGGATTAGTTGATTACCTCTGCCCAAGCAACATTCAGGGCAGACATATGCACTTCGACATCACCCCATACATCGAAGCCGTTCGTGGCTCAACATGCAAACTACTCCCCGTCATTGATGGACTAAGTTGGGGACCCGAAATGCCCGCCCTATTCCTATGGCGTGTTCATCAACTCTACCAGGCAGGCACCGACGGCATTTATGTATACCAATCCGACGCACGCATCTGTACCAACAACCGCCCCGAAGACCGACGCTGTATGCGACTCATCTCCAGTAGCGAAGCCGTCCATAACTGGTGGCAACAATACAACCAACAAAACCAACAATTCAGCCGACGCATCTGGCTACAACCATCCGAAGACGCCAACCTCGAATACCACAACTGGGAACGCTGTCGAATCTGGATAGAAGGCATCCAACCTATCGAAGTCCAGCTCCAACTCGATGCTCAACTCATCAACACCTATACCCAACCTCCCTACATCCTCGGCGGAGAAGATTACACCTACGACAACCTCATCACCCCCGGCACACACACCCTCACCATCCACGCCAAAACACAAGACACCACCCTATCCCAAACCTTCACCATCACCGGCACAAAATAATATTCTAATCAGAAAATCACAATCCCTACATCATTATGTCATATATAATGACAAAATTACCTCTCTTCTTTCGTTAGGAGTAGCAAATGCATCTACATAGTGACTTTTTAGTAAAGCAGGAGAAAT